>ERZ1106964.59-NODE-59-length-135597-cov-7.553253_pt1 | contig 135597 bp, 103 predicted proteins | sample MGYA00403682_ERZ1106964 | MGnify/ENA primary metagenome ERZ1106964 (study PRJEB35170, sample SAMEA104062451) | human gut metagenome | biome: human gut; feature: human-associated habitat; material: faeces | place: Denmark | collected 2013-04-10 ...
TTTCTTCATTTTGCACGCTCAGCGAAAATAACAGCTTTTTACATGGCAAAATCTCCTGTTTTTGTATTTTTTTAGAAAAAAATAGCGTTTTTAATACAAACAGAACTCCCCGCGTAACTCTCCATCAACTACGCTTGGCCGCATGTTCCAGCTAGAGGAAAAATGCCACATTCAGAACAATGAACAATGCCCACTGCAGCATCCGCGGAGAAGATGCCTGCCAGCAGATCCCCCCGGAACATTTACGCATCCGATCTGGCATAGGCGTTTTTCATCTGCCCACTGAGTTCATACAGGACTTTATCCAGAGTATCGGCTGCCTCACACTGAAGCATCCCAGCAATCTTTTCGTTGGCCTCTTCCTGTATTTTTTTACGAGTTTCCTCATCGGTCTCCTGCTCCAGCAATGTATCATAACGGTTCAGGAGCTCGTGACTTTTCGCTGCTATGCTTTCCTGATAACGTTCGATATGGAACACGGATTTGTTATAAGAAGCATCGGCCATGGCTGCGATCATACGGCTCATCCAGTAGAAGTTCTCGGTGGAGACTTTTCCGGTGGTTCCGAACAGGTAGCCGGGTGTCGTATCTATGTCAGTGTAGAACGGAGCCAGTACATTAAATGCATTGGATGCAAACGCCAGCCACTGGATCGGCTCGCCCTCCGGGCGCATCTGGATCAGAGTCATGACATCATTACGGTTGATGCCAATGGAACGGTATGCTCCGCACATAGTTTTATCCCCATACGAAGCATACGGATCATAGGGGGTTCCCTGATAATGAGAAGACAGCACGTATTTTACATCCTCCACCGTGATCTTCTTCTCAGGCACCATGCACCAGGGCAGATCATCCGAAAAAGGAGTGTAGTCCGCATCCGGACCATCCCAAACGAGTGTCCGGGGATTCAGGGTCCGCAGCATGTACCAGGCTCTTGCGGTATTGTATACATGGTCGGAATCGTCATGGCTGCCAAAGGCATCTCTGGCAGAAAAGCTGCCGTCCTGTGACAGATCCAGATGATGCTTTTCGATAAACTCTTTCAGATCCGCAGAGCACATATGATTCTCCTGTGCGTTCAGGGCATCCTCCAGATCAAAAGCATCGATTCCGAACTGGTTCGGCATCACCACATATGCTTCATCCGGCACTCTGCGGGCAATCCAGTGATGACCGCCGATCGTCTCCAGCCACCAGATCTCGTTTTTATCAGAAAAAGCAATCCCGTTCATCTCGTAAGTACCGTATTTTTCCAACAAACTTCCCAATCTCGAGACACCTTCTCTGGCACTGCGAATATAAGGGAGCACCACAGATACAATGTCCTCCTCACCGATACCTCCGGGAATCTCTTCTGCACCGTCCTTCGCCGGAACATATTCCACCAACGGATCTGCTCCCAGGACTCTGGCATTGGAAGTGATAGTCTCCGTGGCAGTCATGCCCACACCTGCCGCATTGATACCGTGTGCCGCCCAGATACCTTCTCCCTTCAGCGCATTGGGCACTGCGGTATAACGCAAAGCCTCCTCGGGCAGATCGATCTCCACATGAGAAAGCACAGATTTATATTTTCTCGGCTGTTCTTCCGGATGCACCACCACAAATTTCTTCGGGGTAAACTGTCCGGAGGGGGAATCATCGTTCCGGGCGATCATGGTAGATCCGTCATAAGATGCTTTTTTTCCTACTAATATGGTTGTACATGGCATAATCATTACCTCCTGCTATTATGTTGCAAAAAATTTCCCGTGAGTAACGGAAATCTGTTTTCTGTCTGGAACCTTACACCAGCTTCTGTCCATTCACCACAACATTACGGATCGTCTCCGGTCTGCCCTGCAGAGGCTCAAGCTTCGTAAACTGTCTACAGCCGGTGACTTCGATATTTTCCATAGACAGATCTCTGAAATATGGGATGTCCTCCTCATTTTCCATGGCAATGGTCTCATTACGGTTCAGAGAATTCAGGACATAAGACATCGTAAGGATCACTGCCTCGCCCTTGATCTCGCTCATATGGATATTGCGGAGTGTGATGTTTTCCACCACGCCGCCGCGTCCCAGCGCACTCTTCATGCGGACACCCACATCGGTTCCCACGAAAGTACAGTTCTCCACCAGAATATCTTTTACCCCACGTGACATCTCGCTGCCGATGACAAAACCGCCATGGCCTTCATTCACTAGACAATCATGAATGTAGACATTGCTGCAGGGGCCTTCGATCCTGCGGGCAATGGCATTTTTGCCGGATTTCATGCAGATGGCATCGTCACCGGTCTCGAAGGTGCTGTGATGAATGTGCACATTGGTGCAGGATTCTACATCGATGCCGTCACCATTCTGTGCAAAGTACGGATTACGGATCTTCACACCGTCCACAGTAAGGTCCACGCAAAAATAGGGATGTATGTTCCATGCCGGAGAGTTCATAAACGTTGCGCCCTGTAATAATACCTTTTTACAATAACGCAGGCTGACCATTACCGGACGGTAAAAATCATAATAAGGTGCCGCAGCAGCCAGTGCCTCTTCGGTGGTTCCCTGGATGTTATGGCGATTGCCTTCCAGAATGGACTCAGTAGGCATCCAAATCTCCGTCTCTTTCGTCTCGATCACATAAGGACTGATCTGAAACAGCGCATCCCACTGTTTTGCCGTCATCTTGAATTTCTTGACCGGTCGCCATTTATCACCGCTTCCATCTATGATACCATCTCCGGTGATGGCGATATTTTCCGCATTTTCCGCTGTGACGGGAGACACGGTACGGATGCAGTCCTGCCCTTCATAACTGGTAATGCGCAGGGGATAATCCTCTTTTGATTTGATGAATTTTAACATAGCCTGACTGTCCAGGTGCAGATTAACGCCACTTAACAGCCGGATTGGAGCCACTGCCCAGATTCCTGCGGGAACTCTTACCATACCACCGCCCTGCTCAGACACCTCGCGGATGGCACGATTGATAACTTCGGCATTGTGTCTGCCGGTCTCGATCTGCAAATCGCCGCTCTTCGCGCCGTATTCTGCTATGGACACCTCCCGGTCCGGGAACTGGGGAAGTTCTACTTTATAATTCTGATTATACATGGTTATTGTTTTCTCCTTTGAATATTTTCATGAATACTTTCACATTTTCTACGTTTCTGATTCTAGCGTGTTCCGTTTCGGACTTCCACCCGATTTTTGCGTTTTTCCGAAGGGTTCTACTGCTTATTTGTGCCCTTCCGCGCAGATCCAGTCCTCGCCGTCTTTTAAGCGAATCCGTACCTCTTCAAATCCTGCATTTTCCAGCAGTTCCCGGAATTCTTCCGGTGTGGGATTAAACAGATGGAATCTTTGAATGTTTTCCCGCACCTGTTCTGGCAGATCCTCCTTCTGGTAAATGTCGGCCACCAGTAAAAAGGTTCCCTGCTCCTTCAATACCCGGTAGACTTCTTTCAGATTCTCCGCGGGATCCGGCCAGAAATAAAAGCTTTCTACCGTAATGATCTTGTCAAAAGCATTGTCCGCAAAGGGCAGTTTTTCCACTGAGGCTTCCACGAGATCCATTTTTCCCTGCTGCAGTGCTTCTGCATTGGTTTTCCCGGAAAGCTCCAGTGAAGTGGCGGAATAATCCACTCCGGTCAGATGTCCGTCACGCACCTCTTCACTCATGCGTTTCAGAGTTGCTCCTCCACCGCAGCCGATGTCCAGAATCCGGTCATTCTCCCGGATCTTCCAGTGTTCCAGCGCCCAGCCGGTCACTGCGTAGTGGCTTTCGTTCATGCGGCGCAGCATCTTCTCCCCATCCTCCCCGACCGGTTTCCCGGGGTTGCCGGAGATGGTGATCGCCTGCTGGGTGCGTTCGTTGGTGGTTAGGTTTATGGTATTATTTTCTGTTTTTTCAGTCATGATCTTTATTCCTTCTTCCAGCCGCTTTCTTTTTGGATCTTTGCGGTTTTCTTTGCAATTTTTACTATCTCTATTATAATAGTAACTGTTTATAATCATGTAAAGGGCAATCCCGTTATTGAGAATATCTCTGAATAAGGGATTTGGCAAAACACCCGATACAAAGTACAATCTGCGAAAGCATACGCCGGAAATGCAGTGGAACGCTTGCAGGTTACGGAAAGGCATACATTTTTTATGAAATATTATCTTGCCCCCATGGAGGGACTGACCACTTATAATTTTCGCACTAACTGGAACCGCTGTTACGGCGGCATGGACAAATATTTTACCCCTTTTATCTCCAATCGGCACATGAACAGCAGAGAACGCAACGATGTGCTTCCGGAACATAATGTGGGCATGTACACCGTACCGCAGATCCTGACCAATAAGGCGGAGGAATTTCTGTCGCTGGCAGAGCAGCTGGCCGGATATGGCTACCACGAGGTCAATCTGAATCTGGGCTGCCCTTCTGGAACAGTGGTAGCAAGAAACCGCGGTGCCGGATTCTTAGGTACGCCCCGGGAACTGGAGACTTTTCTGGACGAAATTTTTGAAAAATGCCCGTTGAAAATTTCCATTAAAACCCGCATCGGCATGGAATGTCCTGATGAGTGGGCTCCGTTACTGAAAATATATCAAAAATTTCCCATGAAGGAGCTGATCATTCACCCCAGACTGCAAAAGGAAGGTTACAAGGGGACACCCCATCTGGAAGCTTTCGCAGAGGCGGTGGAAGCCCTGCAATGTCCGCTGTGCTATAACGGGGATATTACCTCTCCGGAGTCGCTAACGCAGATTCTTACGAAGCTTCCCAGTATCGATACGGTCATGATCGGCCGGGGAATTTTGCAGAATCCGGGATTATTGCAGGAATTGAAGGCTGCCTCCACGGAGAGTGTTGCGCTGCCGTCTTGTGAAGAGCGTCTGGCTGTCCTGAAGGAATTCCACACTTCCCTCCTGACCGGTTATCAGGAGATCATGTCCGGCGATACCAATACGCTCTATAAGATGAAGGATCTCTGGACTTTCTTAAGCCACAGCTTCGAATCTCCCGACAAATACGTAAAAAAGATCCGCAAAGCCACGGATGTCAGTGACTATAAGCTGGCAGTCAATGCACTGTTTAGGGAGTGCGCTCTCAAATCATCCTAAAATAATTTTCTTGCGTCTTTTAAAAAAAATTTATTTCTTATGCAACTTTTCTGAAGACTGTACAGTCTAATCATCAGAGACCTGTAAAAAATGGTTTTATTACGAAAGGAGTTTTATTATGAAAAACAAATTTATCTGTGCACTTTTAACTACTGTGATGGTATTATCTTTTGCTGCCTGCGGCAATGATGGAAACGGAGCTGCTGCCTCTGCGGAAAGCACCGTAGCTTCCGAAAGCCAGGTTACAGAAAGCAATACAGAAGCCAATACTGAAACCGCATCCACCGAAAGCACCTCTACGGCGGAAGGAGCCTATGAAGACAACTTTGCAGTTCCCACAGAGGATGCTACCGCTTTCGCTAAAAAGATCCAGGATGCCGTAGCCGCTGAAGATCTGGATGCTCTCGCTGATCTGGTCAATTATCCGGTCTATGTTGCTCTGGGCGATGGCAGTGTGATCGAAACCAGGGAAGATCTGATTGCCTTAGGTGCAGACAAAATCTTCACCCCTGAGCTGAAAGATTCTATGGCTAATGCTGATCTGTCCGAATTAAGCCCCAGTATGGCAGGCTTCACCCTCTACAGCACCGGTGACGGTCCTAACATCACCTTCAATGTCCAGAACGGAGTACTCGGCATCAGCGGTATCAATTACTAATTTCTACTTTGAACCATTAAGGGGAGCCCATGATCAGGCTCCCCTTACTCGTGTCGAAACAACCGTTGTCAACGGTACCATAGTGATGTCTATGTTGCCATCTGTCTTACGCGTGATCAGCGTGGCTCCCCGCTGGATATATTGCTTCGCGATGCCGGAATATCCCAGATAATCAATGGACATTCCGTAAGTCATGCGGATACCTTTATAGGTCAGTGACAACGTATTCAGATGATCGTGTCCACAGAAGATCCATTTCAGCCAGCCGTTATCCACTGCTTTTTCGAAAAAATGAGGTGGTCGGTTCGATATTCCGAAATACTCATCCTTTTCTCCGATACTGCCGTGTTCATAGATCACACTGTGATCACCTAGTTTCATCTTCTCGTAGGCTTCCTTGAACTCCGCGGGCGGCATGTGGAAAAATGCCATAGCCGGTACTTTTCTCTCGTTCAATTTCTCCATGCACCAGTCCGTCTGGTCCTCATGGATGCAGTCGAAACCGCTGAAAAACCAGCCGTCACCGTACATGTTAGAGTCCAGGTGGATGAGTGGCAGGAGAACTCTGCCTTCTCCATCGATCAGATCGAGTACAAAATTTCCGACGCCGGCAATGGGGTTTTGAGGACTATGCTCATATCTTCCTTTGGTAAAAACGGCATATTTTCCCGTAGTGAAAATCTCCGCCAGCTGTTCCTTATTGCAGGTGGAGCCCATTTCACAGTCATGGTTACCAAAGACCAGAGTATAGGGAATCTGAAAACCATCCAGAAATGCCAGCAGTTTTTCTGCCTGCTTTCGGTTGTTCATGGTACCGCTTTTGGGGAAAAACGGGAACACAGAATCACCGGTCAGGACGATCAGGTCCGGTCCCGTCCGGCGGACCAGCTCCGTCACCGCTTCCAGCGCCAGTCTGTCCTTTTTCCCGGAAAACATGCCGAAACCAAGGTGCAGGTCTGTCAGCTGTAATATTTTATAATCTCTGTCCGTCGGGATGCAAAGGGAAAAAGTCTCTTCGTCCCGAATTTGAAAATTTTGAGAGGTATACATAGGAATCTCTTTTCTGTCATTTAATCTGTTTCACTATTGTATTTGAGGTTTTTCCTGAAATCAGCTCAATGGGATCAACGCACCGATTGCAGACAGCAGCGTAGACAGCACCATCAGCACCTGAAACGGCACTGTGCCGATCACGCCGCAGATAGGACTGCTGCCGGCTTTTTTCCTGGACTTTCCATAAGTCAGCACCAGCATGATGCTCACCAGTACCACAACGCCACTCATGATCCGGGTCAGAACGATAAAGCTGTTCACGCCAAACACAGCAAACAGGATGCAGGGGACTGTGGCGATCAGCCAGCTGATGCGGTTGCCGCTGCCGATCTGCTCATGAACCACATCGCGGAGGGCGAGAGTATTGCTCCAGAACGTGGTAAGTAAAGCAAACAGGGAAAATACGCCTGCCAGGATCATTGCCCAGGTACCGATGCTCTCTCCCAACTGCATGTATGCCAGTTCTTTTTCCAGTGCTCCCTTGGTTCCCAGGAGAACCGTGCCCGTCACGATCAGAACAAACACTGAGGAAAGCCCAAAACCGATGAAGATGGAGCGGCGGATCTGTTTCGCGTTGCCATCCAGACCTTTCACCACCTGGATCACTGCCTGATTGGCAGATGTGGCGAATACCACCATACTGTACAGCGCCAGCAGATTATTCCAGTGGAACTGTGCCCGTTGCAAAGAATTCAGCGGATGCATAAATGTGCCTACCGTCATCACTGCCACAATGCCCATGAGGACAATGACTGCGTATTTCTGCGCGATGCCCACGGCTTTCATGCCGATAAACACCACAACTCCGGCGATCACATAGTACAAAACCTGCGCCGCCACAAAAGGCATTCCGAACCAGTTCACAAAAATCTGCGCTCCGCCGTTGATGTTGCCGCTGACACCGATCATAATTGCCAGTCCATAGACAATAAATACACTCCAGCTGAAGATCTGCTTCATTTTCCCATGAAACAGCTCTCCTTCAAAGCTTTTCACCAGCTGGACACCACCGTTATTGTAAGACAGCTCGGCAATGATCAGATGCAGGATCACGTTCACGCAATAGGCGATTAATACCATCCACACGACATCCAGCATGCTGTTCTTCGTGGCAAGATACGGAACGGCGATGATGCCGGTACCGATGCTGTTGCCGACGATCATGCTGATGGCTTCAAAGGTCGTGAGATGGGCTTCGGATTGGATAGGTTGGGACATAGGGAGGCCTCCTTGGTAAAAAATAAGGTGTTTAATCAACACTGTATGGTGCTTTTTCTTCCGCCACCTTCGACAGTTCTCTTTCTGGCATAAATTGATAAAGTTTTTCCTCTTTACGAGGTTCCACATTATCTGTCCATAGTTCGCACTGGCTAATTACTGTGTTGATAGCGTAATCATAGTCTTCCGGCGGATATTTATACTTTTTCAGAAGTCGCTTAACCATCTTTCGCATCTGTGCTCTGGCAGTTTCCTTTTTCTGCCAATCAATAGTACGGTTCTTGCGAAGCATTTCGGTAAGTTCTTTTGTAAGAGCAATCAATTCGTCGTTCTTGTAAAAATCTTTGATATGCTCAGGTTTTGTAATTGCATCATAGAATGCAAGTTCTTCTTGCGACAGTCCCAGTTTTTCTCCATTTTTATAAAGTTCAGCAATCTCCTGTGCAGTCTTCAGCAATTCTTTAATAACTTCTTCATTTGTAATTAAGCCATTATAGTAAGAATTCATTAATTGTGCTATCTTTTCTGAGAATTTCTGCGATTGTACCACATTAGTTCTCTTATATAAAGATACCTGTTCAGCCATCAGTTTCTTCAAAATCTCAACAGCAATATTCTTTTCTTTCATTTTGGATATCTCATCCAAAACTGCAGGATCAAACAAGCTAAACTGTTCACCACCGGTTTTGCTACTATCAAAAAGGTTTATAACTCCTTCACTTTGTACTGCCGCTTTCAACAATTCATTAATCTGGTCATTGATTTCTTTAAGCGACAGATTCTTCCCCGCGGTTCCTCCGTAGGTAATCTTAATAATCGTTGAACGGACAGCTTCCATATAAGCCGCTTCATGTCTTTCTTGTTCAGTTGTCATGCTGGAGCAAAGGGAATGTGACTGTTTTAACAGCATAGCTTCCTTCAAGAACATATCTTTTCTTTCAGGTACTCTTGCATCCAAAATAAAATTTGTGCCACCGGTAATAAGTTGAGCCATCATAAGTGGTGAGCCGCCAATAAATCCACTAAAATCAAATCCATGCAGTATATCTTTACAGACTTGCAGCTTTTCCTGAAACTTTGGATATGCCATTTTGGTAATATTCATATCACCATATTTGGATTGATCACGCTTCGTATATTCTTTCATTGCAGCTTTCAATGCAGAAGCAATTCCAACATAATCGACAATTAATCCACCTTCTTTGTCCTTGAATACACGGTTCACACGTGCAATTGCCTGCATCAAATTATATCCATGCATTGGCTTATATATATACATTGTGGCTAGGGAAGGAACATCAAAACCTGTAAGCCACATATCAACGACAATCGCAATCTTCATTGGATCATTATTGTCTTTGAACTTTCTAGCCAGTTCCTCTTTGTGCGCTTTTGTTCCAATGATTTCCTTCCATTCCTCCGGATCATTGTTGCTGCCTGTCATAACTACACCAATTTTTTCTGTCCAGTCTGGACGTATCTCCAAAATCCGTCGATAAATCTTCATTGCAATCGGACGAGAATATGCTACAATCATCGCCTTTCCTGTTAATAGATTCGCTCTATATTTTTCATAGTGGTTTACAATATCATCACAAAGAGATGCAATGGTCGAATCTGCTCCAAGAACGCTTTCCATCTGCCCCAGCATTTTTTTACTTTTCTCAATCGTTTGTACATCAGACTGCTGTTCCAAAATATCATAAGTAGAATCAATCAAGGTTAATGTATTTTCATCCAGTTTCAAATGCACAACACGACTCTCATAATAAACCGGTCTTGTTGCCCCATCTTCCACAGCCTGCGTCATATCATAGACATCAATATAATCGCCAAAAACTTCTCTGGTATTTCTATCCTTTGCAGAGATTGGTGTTCCCGTAAACCCAATGAATGTAGCATTTGGCAATGCATCGTGAATAACTCGTGCATTACCAATTACAGTACGGGCTTCCTTTTCACCGTTTTTATTTTCTGACACGACAATTTTCTCATCGAATCCATACTGACCGCGATGAGCCTCGTCAGCCATAACTACAATATTTCTTCGTTCCGAGAGGGCTTTCTCGCCACGCTCGAACTTAAACATTGTGGTAAATATAATTCCGTTTGCATTTCTGCCATCAAGAAGCGCCTTTAAATTCTCCTTGCTTTCAGCTTGTACCGGTGTCTGTCGCAAGAAATCTGCACATTGTGAAAACTGGGCATAAAGCTGATCGTCTAAATCAATTCGGTCTGTCATTACCACAATCGTTGGGCTATCCAGTGCTTCCTGCAATAAATGTGCATAGAATACCATTGATAATGACTTACCAGAACCTTGTGTATGCCAAAATACTCCACCTTTACCATCCGTTTTGGTTGCCACTTTTGCCTTTTCGATAGCTTTTCGAACTGCAAAATACTGATGGTATCCAGCCAGTACTTTAAAACGACTATTGCTACCGCCGGAAAAAAGAATAAAATTCTTCAAAATATCCAGCAAGCGTTCCCTTTGAAACATTCCTTCATAGAAGGTCTCAAAAGACGCATACGCAGTATCTTCATAATTACCATCTTTTGTTTTCCACTCCATAAAACGATCTAGTCCTGAAGTGATAGTTCCAGCCTTATTAGTGGACAAATCACTAATAACACAGATAGCATTATAATAAAAGATCGATGGAATATCCTGCATATAATTACGAATTTGATGATATGCATTTTCTGCTCCAACTTCATCCTTAGACGGGCTTTTTAACTCCATCAGAACAAGTGGTAGTCCATTAATAAACAATATAATATCCGGGCGACGATTATTTCCATTTTCAAGAAATGTGAATTGATTTACCACATAGAAAGAATTGTTCTTTTCGTTTTTGTAGTCAATCAAACGCACAATTGATGATTGCTCCTCGCCCCTCACTAAGAACTTAACCGTAATGCCGTTTTGCAGGTAATCCATAAAGAGGATATTCTTCTGTAACAAACTGCCGGTATCAAAATTTTTCAGTTTAATCAATGCCTCATCAATAGCATCCACAGGCAAGCTACGGTTAATACGAACCAGACTATTACGCAATTCAACATCCAGTAGTGGACTGCTGTAATCACGATCTAAATCCGGAGCATAGAGATGATCATAGCCCATGTTTTCAAACAGTTCTATGATGGCTTGTTCATATGTATCTTCAGTAAATAAGTCTGGCATGCTAATCCCCCCTTATACCAGCTCAAGCTGCTTTTTTAGCTGCCTTTCCATTCTATCCTGCGTCACTATATCGTATGTTTTTCTAAGACTCTCTAATGCGTCATAAAGCTTATCTCTATATTGTTCTTCGGAAAACATTTTTGCCGCTGCTTCTACAGTCATTGCATGTTTTTCACTCTCTTTCTGCATCTTATCAATAATAATTTGGTATTGATACATTTTTCCTAATGCATTCTCATATGCTCTCAAGAAATCGCCATAGGCCAAAGCTTCTTTTCCCTTGAAAATCACTTCAACCTCCATTGCAGTGTTTCTAAGTTCTTCTCTTTTTCGTAAAAAGTCCTTGTGAAACGGTTGTGCCAGTGGATGTTTAATCGCATCTGCTTGACTTTCCATATATGAATTATTTGTAAGCCATACAAAATTATCGTCATTAGCAAACTGAGGTTCTCTTTCCCTTTTTGCTGAAAGCCACATGTAGTTTTCTTTACATAGAGCTGCTATTCCATTTATCAACATGTATGCTTTCAATCGACGATCAAACAGATGTTGCTTATTACTTAACGCTGTTTGATGAACTGATAACCACAGTGCAAGTATAGCAGTTAAAGCTGTGATCATAGAACACCAAAAATTCCAATCTTTCAACATAGAATCTCCCTGCACAAATATAAACAATAATTTAGAGCAGCAAGCAAGTACACTTTTTAGCAATGTTCTTCAACGGTCTACTTCGGTTTTTTATGTCGAACTAGGGGCGTTAGCTGATGTAAAAGGTGGAAAACGCTTACCTAAAGGTATAAGTTTGATTACTGTACCAAACCAACATCCATACATACGAGTTCGTGACTTAAACAATACTGTATTTGCTTCATTATCCAATGATTATGAGTATATCGATGATGTAACACAAAAAAGTATATCACGATACATCGTTACAACAGGTGATGTCCTTATATCTATCGTAGGAACTATCGGCTTAACTGCAATTGTTGACCACACATTAAATAAGGCAAATTTAACAGAAAATTGCGTCAAACTCACTAACCTTAAAAAGGTTACTCCAGAGTATCTATTGTTATTTTTGCGTTCATCTCAGGGAATCGAAGCAATAAGAAAAGGTACTGTAGGAGCAGTTCAACTAAAGCTACCAATAAAAAACATTCAGTCGATTGCCGTACCATTATTGCGTGATGAAGAACTTTTGCCATTGAATGAAACACTATCGGCCATATTCTCTCAAATTTCAGCTAATATTGTTGAAATGAAGCAATTGGCTGATATACGAAATACCTTGCTACCACGCTTGATGTCCGGTGAGCTTGATGTCTCCAACATCGACCTCTAAGCCACTAAATTATTGTTTATCTCATTGTTTTTATTGATTTTTTCGTCTATACTCGAAAGGATACAAACCAAAGCATCTTGTGTTTTTCTCTCAATTAGAGGGATTGGCATTTTACCAAGTGTTTGAGCATTTATGTTTCCCCGTGTACTCCCCGTATTAAATGAATTAATCCAATCTTTATACTGTTTAGACTGACAGAAATACTTTATGTATTTAGGATTAACTTTTTTCTTATCAATACTGAACTTAATAAGAAATCCTGCATATACAAATTCTCCGTCCGTTCCATCATAAAAATAGTTTCTTCCAGTGCTTGCGCCTGTTCTCGCAAATACAATATCGTTAGGTTTTAAAAGATATTCAGAAGCTTTCTCATCATCAACTGATTTCAAATCTTGTAGATTTAGTGTGCCATCATCTTTTATATCTGTAATTCTCAAATAGGTGTATAAATCTTTTGAAAAAGGAACTGCACTTGCACCAATTCCATACGAACCTTTTCCATCTATCGTTAGTGAAGCTAATGTGGTGATTTGTTCATCCATAATCTTTTCCTCTCTATCCAATATATTTACGATGAGCAATCTTAACATTGCTCTGCTTGACCATTGCATATTGCAAGGTTGTATCTATCTTTCTATGCCCCAAAAGCTGTTGAAGCTGCTCAATGGGCATTCCTTTATCTATTGCCATCGTTGCAAGTGTACGTCTGAATTTGTGTGGATGTACCTTGTTAATTCCTAATTGTTTTCCAAATTCTCTAAGGCGAACCTCGACTCCTCCAATTTTCAACCTTTCGTATGGTGATTTTAACGTTACAAACAGTGCTGGGTTATTGTCAGTTCTACTTTCTAGGTAGTTCTGCAAATGTATCTTTGTGCGAGCATCAAAATAAACCACTCGTTCCTTACTCCCCTTACCGAAAACAACACATTCTCTCTCGTTGAAGTCAATATCATTTCGGTTAAGCAGTACCATTTCACCGACACGCATTCCCGTTGAAGCCAGCATATCAATAATTGCTAAATCCCTCGGTTCTGTACAGTTATCTCTCATAAGTTCTAAGGTTTCATCAGAATAAGTTTCCTTGATATTACTTGCAGTTTTTACTTTGTGTATTCTTCGCACTGGGCTTTTCAATATGTAGTCCTCATCTTCAAGCCAAGAGAAGAAGCTAGATAATATCCTTCGTATATTATCTATTGTTACTCGGCTTGATTTCCTTTTCACCTGATATTCTGTAAGATAATTACGAATATCATCAGTTTGTATGTGTTTAATTTGCTTTCCAATACCGTTAAGCATAGACTGTATAGTTGCCAAATAATACTTCAAGGATTTCTCCGAACATCCCTCAATTCGTTTTGCTGACAAAAAAAGCTCAACCAAGTTCTGCTCTAAGCTATTACCCTTATTTTCATTTTCCACTATTTCATAATTGAATAGTGTATGCTGTAATACCATTTGTAACTTTTCAGCTTGTGCATTATTCAGAAATGGTAGCATCTCCCGAATAACATCATTGATCAAATTTTGTTTCATTGTCGTTTCTCCTTTGATTTATTGAGAACCGACAAGCAACGGCTGTTCTTTTTTATAAACTCTCGCCGTTGGTGGGAGTTGTTATACATTACATTATTTTCATAAATATTTCATTCTCTTTAATGGTAAATAATGTCCCTTCCTCTTCAGTATTGCTAACTTGGTATGCTTTTTCTTTATCATCAACAGCAAACACATAAACAGTTCTGCCATCAAATAAGCAAACAATATCTCCCTCTTTATATTTCATTCTCAACACCTCCCTCCGATGTGTTGTAAACAATAATTTAGTGGCTTAGAGTTCGATGTCTGAGACATCAATCTCGCCGGACATAAGTTTTGGCAGTAGGTTGTCCCTCATAGATGATAACCTTTGATTCTGTTCTTCCAGTATTTGCTGTTGAGCAAAAAAAGGATTGCAGAAGTCGTTAAATCTTCCGAGAGTTTCTGAATCAGGAATAATCGCTGGGACATTTTTCATAGTGCTACCTGATACTTCTTTGAAGGTAGAACCTGACGCCATTCCTTCAATAATCGGAAGATTGTGCTTCAAAAAACAATAAACAAATGCCGTGCCAATTTCAGCGTTGGGTACAATCGATTTAAAACCTTGATTCGTTGTTACCTCGCCGGAAGCAACAGCAATATATCCTATGGGAGCACGGGAGGAAAATAAGACAGTTCCTTTAGGCATAATTACTGCGCTACTGTTCTTTAAGCCAAGTTCGGTGATGTCATTCTCCCCGTGAGCTATGAACTTGGATTTATTGACAGATAAGTCTTTCGGCGTTATCCAAGCGATACCAGTTTCTGTGTAATACTCCGGTTTGGCTTTTGAAGGCGTACTGCCGCCGATAACTGTTCCGAGGTCACTAATAGTACCACTTACCCACTTAGAACTGGCATTATCAACAAATAGTTTTTGATAATACGCTTGAGCTTGTTGCTCTAAATTATTGTTTATCTCTATATTCAATTCAATTTTAGCATCTAAATCAGCCAATATACTTGCTATTTTCTCCTGCTCTTTTATCTCTGGTATGTCTACCTCAATTCCCTGAAATGTATCTCTTGTAATTGTATCAAAGACAGAACCGTGTGTCTGATTCTTCAACACAGATATATTATGCTTGATAAGATAATACAAAAAATGACTTGTCGTAACTTCCTCTTTAGCACGCAGACCATAACACGATTGATTAAATGCCATGGGATACGGTATGCTCGCAATCTCACCAACTGTTCCACGTGCAGAAATAATTATATCTCCACTATCTAATAATTTTGTTGATGAATTTTTTAAGCCTTCCTGCGTTATATTCTTTTCCGTACGATAGACATAACGACAGTCATTGTTAAAATCCTTAACCGATAACCAAGGGATATCACCATTCCAATATTCGGCTTTAGATGTCTTTGGTGTACCACCTCCTATTACATCCATCAATTCAGATAATTTATATTTCATATCCTATTGCTCCCAGTTTCCTACGGATTTCATCTTCTAACTCATGGCTCTTAGCAAACATTTCTGAAAGTTCTGATGTCAAACGGTCCATCTTTTCCTCAAATGGTTCTCCGTCATCTTCCTGTTCTTCAATCCCCACATATCTTCCTGGAGTAAGAATATAATCCTGTTTTTCGATTTCCTCTGTATCTGCAACTGCACAGAAACCTTTTACATCTTCAAGAGTCCCGTCTACAAATGCTTCATAGGTATCAGAAATTTTCTTGATATCATCATCGGTAAGTTCTCGAAGCTTGCGACTGACCATTGTCCCCATCTTACGCGCATCAATGAACAGCGTCTTTCCCGGCTGTTTCTTCTGCTTATTGATAAACCAGAGTGAAACCGGAATCTGCGTTGTATAGAAAAGCTGCGTTGGCATTGCCACAATGCATTCAACTAAATCCGCATTAATAATATTCTTACGGATTTCACCCTCACCGCCTGACTGTGAAGAAAGTGAGCCATTAGCAAGCACCATGCCGATTCTACCTGCTGGTGCAAGGTGATAAATCATATGCTGTAACCATGCAAAGTTGGCATTTCCTGCAGGTGGCATACCATACTGCCAGCGAACGTCCTCTTTTAATTTATCGGCACCCCAATCTGAAAGATTGAAAGGTGGATTCGCCATAATATAATCTGCACGCAATGTAGGATGACGGTCATCAAGAAATGTATCTGCTGCATATGTTCCCAAATCCGGCTCAATACCGCGGATAGCAAGGTTCATCTGTGCCATCTTCCATGTGGTAGGATTGGAATCCTGACCATAAATAGAAATGTTACTGATATTACCGCTGTGATTCTCTACAAACTTTGCAGACTGTACGAACATACCGCCTGATCCACAACAAGGGTCATATACTCGCCCCTTAAACGGTTTTAACACTTCTACCAAAGTACGTACTACACAGGACGGAGTAAAGAATTCACCTCCACGCTTGCCTTCCTGTTCCGCAAACATGGAAAGGCAATACTCATAAGTGCGACCCAAAATATCTTTCTCACTGCCATGTTCGATCATCTGAATATTAGTGAATAAATCCACCACATCACCAAGTCTACGCTTATCCAGTTCCGGACGTGCAAAGTTTTTAGGAAGAATATCCTTCAGACGTTTATTCTCTTTTTCGATAGCACGCATGGCATCATCAATAACTGTACCGATTTCCGGTGTATGCGCTTTTGCTGCAATCTCACTCCACCGCGCCCCCATCGGTACAAAGAAAATACCTTCAGAAGTATATTCATCGATATCTTCCTCAAAGCCATCACCTTCTGCTAACAATTCCCTATATTTATCATCGAAGCGATCCGAGATATACTTCAGGAATATTAAGCCAAGCACAACACTTTTATATTCTGATGCATCCAAGTTGCCTCGCAACACGCACGCAGCATTCCATATTTGTTTTTCAAAACCAATATCAGCGGTATTCTTTTCTGCCATAACTATGTCCATCCTATTTTTTCATAATTCTTGCTTCAACAAACAAATTGTTTTTTAAATTCTCAAAACAATTTTAAATTGTACTCTCGTTAATAATAAGATACCATATTTAGATTAAAAAGTCTTTTAATTTAATCATTTTCAGTTCAATTATATCATTTAGTAAAAAATGGTATAATTGAATCCGCTACTCCTTATGTTCCGGCAGCATCCCCTTAATTTTCACGCCACTCAGATCCACATCCAGCACGATCTTCACCATCCAAAAGAACAGCAGCAGTACCAACATCGGGATCACGCAGGAGGTAATGATCATCACGGCAACCGCCTCGATAAAGTGATTCAGGGAATTCTCCACCTTCTGTACCAGTTCTTCGGTAGAAATCGTCACATTTTCCACAACATTTGCCACTGAATCTTTAGCGCCGGAAATAGCATCTTTTGCCCAGTCGAAAATGTTTGAGACAGAGCCGGAGTTATTGTTGTCCTTCTCCTGCACATTTCCTGTAACAGTTCCAGAAGCTTCTGTTGTTCCGATTCCGGTTGTTTCCGTCGCATTAGTGTCATCCACCAGATCACTGTTTTCCAGTATATTTTGTGTGTTCCTGGCATCTTCAATGGTTGCTTCGATCTGGGCCTGATAGGTATCACCGATGAGGTCAGAGATCTTCACACTGGCAGGAACCACGAGGGAGATTGCCAAACCGAACACCGCCAGTTTTGCTGCCAGTTTCCGCACCGTAGCATTTTCAAAAGCCAGATTCAATATCCACAATCCACAGGCAATCGGAATCAGGTAGGTAAATGCCACATAGCCGGTAATCGTCACAAGATATTTTTCCAGATAGATAGCGCAGAGGACCACCAGCAGGTATCCGCTGACATCTGCCATTTTCTCCGCGATGGGTGTTGCCGTGTCGCCCGGAAGCAAGGTGATCAGTGCAGAGGTCACCGTGGATGCCGCCGTCAGCTCCATGACAGTCTGTTTTTTCTCATCCAGAGAGGCGATGGTCTTCTGATGATTCTCCGGTGCGGAGACGTATTTTCCTACAACCGTTATGGATAAAATAGCAACCAGCAATAATACTGCTGCTGTAATGCATTTCTGTTTGATAAAGTTCATACTAATTACCTTCTTTCCTTCACGATTTCTATATTATTTCACGCTAATATCCTGCTATTACATTTTTCAGGACGTAATTTAGGCTATACACTACACTTTTCAGGACGTAATCTCGTGCCATCTCACACTTTTCAGGACGTTACTTCAAAAACCGCCGCAACAACTTCTCTTTTTTCTCATCATACCTCTGATACCGTATCGGCAGATCCATCCATGTCTTTTTGTCCACGATACTCCGATAATGGCTGAAGGTCTCGAATCCGGTACGGCCGTGATACCCACCCATGCCGCTCTCGCCCACACCTCCGAAAGGCATGGCGCTGGTGGCGAGATGAATGATGGTGTCGTTGATGCAGCCACCGCCAAAATGGCAGTGATCCAGGATCCGTCTCTGGGCTTTTTTATCTTCACTGAAGAAATACAGCGCCAGCGGATGAGGATGTTCCTCCACACAACGGATCGCCCAATCCACAAAATCTCCCGCGGCAGCTTGGGTTCCAGAAACCTCCCCGCTAAAATCATTTTGTGCAATACTTTTCTCTGTATCATACGCATTATAAGTCACCACCGGCAGGATCGGTCCGAAGATCTCTTCTCCCATCACGGCATCCGACCAGTCCACATCCGTCATCACCGTAGGCGCAATGCGCAACGTCTTCTCGTCATACTGTCCGCCGCAGACGATTTTTTCCGCATCCATCAATCCCAGCAGTCTGTGAAAATGCTTTTCGTTAATGATTTTCCCATAATCCGGATTCTGCAGGGGATCTGCTCCAAACTGTCTCGAGATCTCCGCCCGGATAGCTTCCACCAATCGGTCGCGGATCCTGACATCACACAACACATAATCCGGTGCCACACAGGTCTGCCCGCAGTTTAGATATTTTCCGAATACGATCCTCCGCGCCGCCAGCGGAAGCTTCGCCGTAGCATCCACGATACAGGGACTTTTCCCGCCCAGCTCCAGCGTCACCGGGGTCAAATATTCCGCAGCGCTTCTAAGCACCTCCCGTCCCACGATCTTGCCTCCGGTGAAAAATATCATATCAAAGCGTTGCTGTAACAATGCCTGATTCTCTGCTCTGCCGCCGGTGATCACCGTCACATATTCCGCCTGGAAGCATTCTTCCAAAATCATTTTTAACACTGCTGCCGTCGCCGGAGCATAGGCACTGGGTTTTACCACTGCGGTATTCCCTGCGGCAATAGCATCGATCAACGGATCCAGTGTCAATAGCACCGGATAATTCCATGGACTCATGATCAGCACGGTGCCATAGGGTGACGGAGAACGGAAGCTCCTCGCCGCAAACTGCGATAACGGTGTCGGCACTCTCTTTTCCCGCATCAGTCCCCGCAGGTGCTTCTGCATCCAGGTCAGCTCCGACAGAGTCAGTCCAATCTCGCACATATAGCTCTCCATCCGGCTTTTCCCCAGATCCTGTCGCAGTGCATTGTTCAATTCTGCTTCATGGCGCTGCAGGGAAGCCTTTAACTTTCCCAGCTGTTTTGCCCGGAATTCCCGGGAAAGTGTGGCTTCCGTAGCAAAATATTCTCTTTGTCTGCGTAATATCGTCCGGATCTCCTGCTCTGTCATAAACGCCTCCTATCTGCTCTTCTATTCTTTATACTATCCATTTTTCTGCCATAACGCAACCTCTCCGCGATCATTCCGTCCAAAAAACGGCGGAGCTTTTCACTCCGCCGCCCGCCTATTTTTATTTACTTTATTTCCATGCAAAATTTACCATTCCGTACACATAGATGAACAGCACTGCCGCCGGCACAAAATATTTAAACACCGGTTTCATCCACGGCTGGACCTTTAAGCCTTTGCCGGCATTTGCTTCCTCCAGGAATTTGTCCCAGCCCCAGCCGACCTTATAACAGCAAAATACCGCCAACAGGATCGAACCTATGGGCATGATATTATTCGACACCAGGAAATCCCAGAAATCGAGCCAGGTCGTCCCCGCTGCAAACGGCTGAAAATGAAATACACTGAAGCCCAGTGCTGTCGTCAGAGCCAACAGGAAACATCCGACACCACACGCCACGCACCCTGCCGGTCTGGACCATCCGGTCAGTTCCCGGACCATGGCCAGAATATTTTCACACACACCCAGCACTGTGGACATGGCTGCGAACACCATGAACAGGAAAAATAAAGTTCCCCACCATCTGCCGCCTGCCATGTTGTTAAATACGGTCGCCATAGTATCGAACAGAAGGCTGGGACCCGCCGTCACTTCCACATCATAAGTGAAGCATGCCGGAAATATAATGATACCGGCGATCACTGCCACCAGTGTATCCAGGATAATAATATGGATAGACTCTCCCATGAGAGAACGGTCCTTGCCGATATAGCTTCCGAAGATCGCCATGCCGCCCATTCCCACGGACAAGGTGAAAAATGCCTGATTCATGGCGCCCACCACCACAGAACCGGTGATTTTGGAGAAATGTGGGATCAGATAGAAGCTCAATCCCTCTCCTGCTCCCGGAAGTGTAAAGCTGTGCACCGCCAGCACCAACATCAGCACGATCAATGCTGACATCATATATTTGGTAATACGCTCCAGCCCACCCTGCAGATGGAAGCTTAAAATGACAAAAGCGATCAGCAAGGTGACTAACAGATATGTCACATTCACCGAGGGCGTCGTGATCATTTTTTCAAAACCGAAATCCTGATTCTGCCCTGTCAGAAATTTTACAAAATAATAGAGGATCCATCCGGACACCACCGCATAGAAAGCGATCAACGCAATGTTTCCGATGAGACAGACGATGCCCCACAGATTCCATTTGCCCCTGCCGCCGGATAATTTCCGATACATATAAAGTGGACTCGTCTGCGCCGCGCGCCCTACGGAGAATTCCATGATCATGGTGGGCAGGCCCAGCACGATCAGGCAGATCACGTAGATCAGCATGAAGCTTCCGCCACCGTTCTGCCCGCACATCCACGGGAATTTCCACACATTTCCGCAGCCGATGGCACACCCCGCCGACAGCATGATAAATCCCAAACGACTCCCCAGTCTTTCTCTGTTTTCCATACCTCTGATCCTTCCCAAAACCACTTATTCTAAACACGGGATACGGCATATATTTTTGCTGTTTTCCCATATTTTCGCCATCTTTTCGCATTGACAGCCCTATTTTCTCATTATATAATTTTCTTAAATATTTGAAAAACAAATTATTTACATTGCATTGATCGAAGAATTGAATTTACAATATAGAAAGAGTATCTACCCTATGGATGTCAAAAATCTGGAAACCTTTGTTATGGTGAACGAACTGAAGAGCTTTACGCTGGCGGCCGGACGTCTGGGTTATACCCAGTCCACCGTATCCTTTCAGATCAAACAGTTGGAAAAGGAGCTGTCCATCCCTCTGTTTGAGCGGATCGGGCATACCGTAACCCTGACCAATGAGGGGGAGAAGCTGTTACCCCTGGCCCAGCAGATCCTGCGTCTCGCCGCCGAAGCCACCCACATCAGCGGTAATACCGCCCCGGAGGGTCTGGTGCGGATCGCCATTGCAGAGTCCCTGGCCAGCTGGGAATTTCACAGCCGTTTTAAAGATTTTCATGAAAAATATCCCGGAATCCGGTTGAAGATCATTGCTACCAGCACCGATGAAATGTTCCAGATGCTGGGACAGAATCAGGTGGACATTGTATACACGCTGGACCGCCGTATTTTTAATCACAATTATGTGACCGCTTTCGAAGCTCCGGTGGATATTCACTTCGTCACCGGTGCCGGTCACCCCTTAGCCAGACAGACTCAGGTCACCCTGGAACAGATTCTGGAATATCCGCTGATCCTGACAGAGAAAAACATGAGTTACCGGGCTGCACTGGATGATCTGCTCTCCCAAAACGGCAAGGAGACAATGCCTATCATGGAGGTGGGTGATACCCAGCTGATCCGCAATCTTCTGTGTCAGGGTCTCGGCATCTCCTATCTGCCGGAGTTCGTTATTGCAGAAGATCTGGCAAAAGGAAATCTCGTCAGTCTCCCCATGACAGAGATTCATCCGGATATCTGGCGGCAGCTTCTGTATCACCGGAACAAATGGATCTCTCCGGAACTGAAATGCGTAATAAAATACCTGCAGGAGGAATAATCCCCTGCAGGTTTTCTATTTTGTCATCTTATCCTCTGAAATTTCTAGAATCCCATCAGCAAGCCGATACTATGTACCAGGAAGGCTGCCACCCATGCCACAAAACACTGCCAGAGTACCACGGCAATGGCCCATTTTCCACCCAGTTCTCTGCGTACAGAAGCGATGGCTGCCACGCAGGGAGTATACAGCAGACTGAATACCAGTAACGACGCGGCTGCCAGCGGGGTAAGTACCGTGGCAATGCTGCTGCCGAACAATACTTCCAGGGTTGCTACCACACTTTCTTTTGCCATGAATCCACTGATCAGAGAGGTACAGATCCGCCAGTCACCCAGGCCGAGCGGTCGAAACAGCGGTACCAGCAGACCGGATACCATAGCCAGCATACTGTTTGCCGAATCCTCAACAAGATTCAGTTTCAGGTCAAAGCTCTGCAGGAACCATACCACGATGGTAGCAATGAAGATCACAGTGAATGCTTTCTGTAAAAAGTCTTTTGCCTTTTCCCACAACAGTTGCCCTACATTTTTGGCTCCCGGCAGACGGTAGTTCGGCAGTTCCATTACAAAGGGCACCGGTTCTCCCTGGAATAACGTGCTCCGGTATAAAAATGCTACCAGAATTCCCATCAGGATACCAAACAGATACAATGCCGACATGATCAGTCCGCCCTTTCCCGGGAAAAATACGCTCACGAAGAACGAATAAATCGGTAATTTGGCGGAACAGCTCATAAACGGTGTCAGCAGGATCGTCATTTTACGGTCTCTCTCACTGGTCAGTGTTCTCGTGGCCATGACTGCCGGGACCGTACATCCGAACCCGATCAGCATCGGCACAATACTTCGTCCGGACAGACCGATCTTTCGAAGCAGCTTATCCATAACGAACGCCACACGGGCAATATAGCCGCTGTCCTCCATCAGAGACAGGAAGAAAAACAGAGTGACCACGATGGGCAGGAAGCTCAGTACACTGCCCACGCCGGTAAAGATACCGTCTATTACAAGGCTTTGGACCGCACTGTTGACATGAGCTGCCGTCAATGCTGCATCAGTGATCTCCGTCAATTTTCCGATTCCCAGTTCCAGCAGTCCCTGGAGCCATGCTCCGATGACATTGAAAGTCAGATAGAATACCAGCACCATGATCAGGATAAAACAGGGAATTGCCGTATATTTTCCGGTGAGGATCCGGTCGATCTTCTCACTGCGGATCCGTTCCTTACTTTCTTTGGGTTTTACTACTGTCTGCTCACATAATCTCTCGATAAAATCAAAACGCATATCGGCAATGGCTGCACTTCTGTCCACGCCACGCTCCGCCTCCATCTGACAGACAATATGCTCCAGCATTTCTTTTTCATTTTCATCCAGCTGCAGCTTCTCCAGGATCAGGTGGTCTCCTTCAATGGCTTTGTTGGCTGCAAAACGCAGGGGCAGCTTCGCAGTCTCCGCATGATCCTCGATCAGATGGCATACCGCATGGATGCAGCGGTGTACGGAACCGTCATGATCGTTTTTATCGCAGAAATCCTGCCGCAGCGGCCGTTCCTGATATTTTGCCACATGGACTGCATGACGGATCAGTTCATCCACGCCTTCGTTTTTCGCAGCGGAAATGGGGATTACGGGTACTCCCAGGAACGCTTCCATGGCGTTCACATCGATGGAGCCGTGATTGCCGGTGACTTCATCCATCATGTTCAGGGCTACGACCATAGGAATGTTCATTTCCAACAACTGCATGGTCAGATACAGATTACGCTCGATATTCGTCGCATCCACGATATTGATGATAGCTCTGGGTTTCTCATACAGGATAAAATTACGGGATACGATCTCTTCACTGCTATAAGGGGACATGGAATAAATACCGGGCAGGTCTGTCACCAAAGTATCCGGATACCCTTTGATGGAACCGTCCTTACGGTCTACGGTAACTCCGGGGAAATTTCCCACATGCTGATTCGAGCCGGTGAGCTGATTGAACAGTGTAGTCTTGCCGCAGTTCTGATTTCCCGCCAGGGCGAACGTTAGTGTCGTTCCCTCCGGCAGAGGATTCTCGTCTTTTTTCGAATGGTATTTTCCATCCTCACCTAAACCCGGGTGCTCCGCATCCGTCACCCGGTCCAGCCCTTTATGTTCTCTTGTTCTCTTCGATATAGGTGCGATCTCGATCTGATCCGCTTCCGCCAGCCGTAACGTAAGTTCATAGCCGTGCACCTGCAATTCCATGGGATCCCCCATCGGAGCCAGCTTTACCACCGTCACCTCTGCTCCCGGGATCATACCCATATCCAGGAAATGCTGTCTGAGTTCTCCGGAACCACCGACGGTTTCGATCACGGCGCTTTTGCCGATTTTCAATTCTTTCAGTGTCATAACACTTCTGTATCCTTTCGTATCTCAACATTTTAATGTACTGTGTTGTAACAGAAGTATTATAGCGCATTTGGTATTGAAAATCAGTATCAATTTGCATTTTTTATTTCCATGATTTTTTTCAAAATTTTTTTCAAAAATGGAATAAAAATGTAGAAAAAATTGACGAAAGCAGTTACACTTAAAATAGCATCAATAAAAATAGGGAGGGAACTTATGAATATGAATATAAAAGGAAATAATAAATATCGTTATACGGATACCGCGGAACGCAATATCAGAATGAACCGGTTCTATATTATCGCTTCTTCGCTTTTGGCGATCGTGTTCCTGTTTTATCTGTGGTTAAAACTGGCAAATCACAACATTGCACCCATTGTTACATACGCAAATACCATTCTGATCGCCGTTTTCTGTGTAGTAAATGCCGTGACACACCTTCGAAATAAGGCGACACGACTATTAAAAGTCTTCGCTACCATCGAGATCGGCATTGAGTATTTGTTGGTCGGTTTACAGACAGATGCAAGTTTCATTCACTATGCGCTGATCGCCATTTTCATATTACAGATTCCTTATTATGAGAAAAAATCTCTGAAGAAAACCGCTTTGGGATTATTCGTGCTCTACCTGATCGTCATGATCGTTCAGGCTACGAAGGGAATCTACGGTCAGGATGTGAATGCCGTCTGCTCTACCCTGCTGGTATTTCTGATTGGAATCATTATTTTGGAAACCGGTAAGATTACTATATTATTTAACAATGATGCCATCGGTTCTTCCCGGGAAGAACATAACCATGTAAAAGAAGTACTGGATAATGTTCTGGACGTATCCCAGACCGTACATCAGGAAACCACCAAAACCACAGATCTTATGAACCAGCTGGTACAAACTACGGAATCTGTAGCCAACAGTATGCGGGAGATCTCCTCTGCCACCAATATGACTGCCACCAGCATCGAAGAACAGAGCCAGATGACCGGTACGATTCAGAATGCTATCGAGCAGACCGGTCATATCTCCGAGCAGATGGTGCAGATCGCCGAAGATTCTAACGAAAGCATCCGTAAGAACATGGCTGCTATGGAATCCTTAAAACAGCAGTCCGCCATGATCAAGGATACCAACCATTCCGTCACCGACGCCATGGCAAAATTACAGGAAAAGACAAAAGAGGTGGAAACTATCGCCGGAAGCATCATGGCAATCTCCGGTCAGACAAATCTTTTAGCCCTGAACGCTTCCATCGAAAGTGCCCGTGCCGGTGAAGCCGGACGCGGTTTCGCCGTTGTAGCACAGCAGATCCGTCAGCTCGCAGAGCAGACCAAGAGCTTTACCGAAGAGATCACCAAGATTACCAACGAGCTGAATGTCAATGCCAACATGGTAGTCAACACTATCAACGGTTCCATTGAAGCTACCGAACAGCAGGGCGAAAAGATCCTGGCCGCTTCCGAGACTTTCGAACAGCTGAACAAAAATATGGAAGCACTGGCTTCCCAGGTGGAAGAAGTAAATCACCACATTCTGGGATTGTCAGAATCCAATAATAAGATTATGGAAAACATCTCCCAGCTGTCCGCTGTAACCGAAGAAGTCACAGCTAATGCCGAACAGGTGCACACCATGAGCCAGAACAACCTGGATTGCGCAGAACAAGTAAAAACGGCAGTAGAACATATCCGCTCTACCACCGATGAGATGGGAACGCAGGAGGGTTAAACCTCCTGCGTTCTTTGATCTTACTTACCTAAACTTTAAAATCAAAACTGTTATTCCCACGGAAATCATCATAAGCCCAAGCAAAATGACCAGCGCAATAACCTTTGCATTTTTCTCCATAAATCGGATAGGTGTCCCATACTTTTCATCAATGTTTGCATCTCTTCGCTCATTCCTGATATTCTGCTCCCACTCCAGATCCTTCAGTTTCATATATTCGTCATAATGGCGTTTTTCCAGACGGTCTTCCTCTTCGCGTACCAATAATTCCAGGTTTTCTTTATAAGAAGCCCCACAATTACTACACCCCTTTTCGTCTGTGCTTTTTCCCCTTATCTTATTATCACAGTATTCACAGGTAAATTCATAATCACTTGCAGGTTTATAAACCGGAGGCTCGCCGATTTCAAAATTGTAGTATTTATGACGTATCAGCTTATATTTTTGAATTGCCTGCATTGTAGTACTTATATATTCCGTTTCCTGTGTAATGGCTTCTTCCTGGGATTTCATATACTCTAAATACCTTTGATGCATGGCCCGTTTCTTTAACTGATACTCCTTGTTCTTTCCAAAATTACCGCCACAGGTTGGACATTTTTCATCCGCAGAAGATACCTTGGATCCGCAAAACTCACAGGTAAATTCAAAATTCTCCTGAAAATGATCCTTTTTGTAGGAAATGTACTTAACCGGTTTCAGGTCCTTACGTGCTCTAATGCCGGAAGAGAAAAACAAGTATATAAGTAATAACAGGCCAAAGGTAATTGCTATATTAAAAAATACTGTTGAAAACAAACTGAAAAATTCCATAATAATGTGTCATTCCTCTTTCGTATTAAATATAATTCTTAACTAATCATATCATAGTAAATCCTATTTTTCATCTAGATCCTAAGAATGTACTGATTACAACTCTTGATACTTCATGCATGGGAAATATCTTAGAAAAATCCAGTTGCCATATCTCCATTTTCTGCTACAATTTGATCATAATAGTTGCGAAGCAACGTTAAGCACCGGATGCCGGGCAGAGTGAAACGAACGCAGAAACCGAACGCACTGAAACCACAGAAGTGATAACGGAAGATTCCACAGAAACTCCGGCACCGGTGGAAGTATCAGGAAGCACGGAGAATAGCACCATTTTGCCTCTCTCTTATGAGGATTTTAATGTTAATGGATTTGGATATAGCAATTACGTAGACTTATATGGAGCCTGAAACGGCTATGAAGATGTAGAACGTATTGCTATTATGACTACAAATTGTACGGCATATACGGAATACCCCGATCAAATGTCATCAGACACAGAAACTTCGCGTGGTATAAAATTAGGCGATTCCAGAGAACAGGTAATTGCTGCTTATGGAGAGCCCCGAAACGAGGTTGTATATAGATCTAAGGCCTATAATCATGATGGTCTGGAAAGCCAGTATAATTTGTGCTATTGCTATATTGATGAGCGCTACCCGGAAGTCTTTTTCAATTTATCCTTCAGTATGGATCAAAATGATAATGTGCTGGACATTTGCTATGAAGCAATATTGATGAAATGGTATAAATAATTAGTCGTTTAAAAGTATACCCTCAGGAGATATTATCTCATATCCCATGGGGTATATTAACCTTATAGTTTTATTTCCAATTCGAGGCAATCCCATTCTTCCCCCATTACATTATACTTTTCTATTTCATTCGGAGGTACATCTTCAAATCCTATTGCCTTATAGCAATAATAAGCGGATTCATTATTTTCAAAAACTCCTAATGAAACCTTGTCTGCGGCAAATATTTCTTTGGCATATTTTAGGCCTAATTTCAGCATATTTTTCCCATATCCCTGTCCGCGTTTTTCCGGATTGACAATCACAAAACCAAACCGTAACTCTTCAAAGGATTCCCTCTGCCTTCTCATAGTAAAAAATCCTGCTATCTCATTATCATCAATAGCAGTAAATGCCATAAGATTACTTACCGTGTTGAACTGCTCCACAGAAATCGGATATTCCCCTAAAACTCCTGCTGTCCATTTATAAAAAGATTTCTCATCCTTTATCCATGACATAATTGTTTCCGCATCGTTTTTATTATAGGGTCTTAATCTTAACATACTTACCGCACTCTCTCATTCATCTAAAATTTTGTTTATCATATCCTGCTTGCCAGTCTCAGCTTTGGTGCGACTATTACATCCCTAATGTTTTTTAATACTTATATTAAGTTCAATAATGCCTGCACTTGTTCATAAGCATCCCTCTTGGTCATTTCTATACTTTCTTCATCCTCTAAATCCATAAAATCCGCTACGTCTTTTGGACCAGCATGATTTTCAGAAGCAAATTTACCTGCTAACTTAACTTTCGCCTCTATCACAATATTTTTACCCCTTACAGGTTCAAATTCTTTTGCCAGTTCTCTTACTCCACCGAAATAATGTTTGATAATAAAGTAAATATCGTAAGCATCCTTTACTTTTCCTCTTCCCATTGCTGCTGTTTTCATTATTATATAAGGAACTACTGCTACAACACTGACATTTGCAACATCTATTGCTCCATCTGGTCGTTCTGCTTCCACACTAATCTTCTGTGCCGGAAATTCAAATGCAAAATTGCCGCCAGTAGCCTTTAATGCCTTAATCCCCTGCACATGCTGACTTCTTCTCTTCAGTTGTGTACCACCATACATTCCTGCTAAAATATCTACATCTACATCATAAGATATTCCTTCCACCATCACCGTTTTTACAAAGGAAAAATATTTTTCTGGATGCTCTTTGTACCCGTTTTTCTGAAGTATCCTCGACATATTCTGATAACCTTCATCCTGCAAAGTCAGATGATTAATCATAATATCTACATCCACACTTCCCACATGACCTTCTTGGGGAAACATTAAATCTGGAACCCAGCCTCCTATCACACGGATTTCATCTTCATATTCTTGAAAAATATTAACCAACTCTACTAGAACTCTATGTGCAGCCCGCTTCTGACCTTCCGAATAGTCTACGCTACTTTTCAAGTCTCCTTCTCTTATCATCTAAGTATCTCCTTTTTCAAAACCGCATCTGCCATTTCTTCTCCCCTTCCCTTTATCTGCATACAATCCAAATATATTTGCAGAGGGGATACTACTGCAGACTCGCCAATTACCCTGTAATCCTTGATATAAGAATCATTTTCTAGTGGAAAAATAACCACATTTGAACCACTGTTTACTTCTTTCATGTCCAAATATCGAATTGCTTCCTGAATATCCTCCGGCGCTATATAGACATGTACCTTATTGTATCGTACCACCGGCGTATAACGCACTCCACCGGACAATCCGGTAAGATAAGAATCAATCCCCGTATCTGTCTTTAATTCCTTCAATCGCTCCTCAATAGCAGAGATATTATCTAAGCTATAGCAAGCATAGGATGTTATTTCTTTTTTACCATAATCCTTACTCCATTCTAGCAAGAGTGATTCTGGATCAATAACCTTATAACCATCCGGCAATTTTTCTACCCATGCGTTTTCTATCAGAACTTTCATCAGTTTGGATACCTGTCCAATGCTGCAATTCACCTTTTCCGATAGGTATTTAAGCTTCCATGTCTTAGTTACATCCGCGAACAACTCACGCAAAATACGTGAAGACACCACAGAAGTCCTTTCAAATATTGACACAGACCTTTGCTCTTTAGGTCTTGGATTCTTATTTCCTTTTTCTGACAAATAAATAGAATGACCCACAAACCAACAGTTTCCTGCATAGTCAAAATACCCCATTCCATTATCTTCACATATTTGTGCAGTTCTTTCTGAAATATATGGAGCAACCAATATGTTAACTTTCTGACTTTTATTCTGCTTTTCAATCAATTTTATAACTGTAGATGGAAACACCCTGTTCAAGAAGCTGGCATATATTTGAAACTCATACCCATCATCCATCTCCACAGATGCAATAAAACCATCTTCTGTTCTGCTGACAACTTCATACTTCTGAATATTAGGAAGTTTTAAAAACTTATTCTCAACACATGCTAATCCCACTCTATTTAGTTTCACTCATATCACCGCTTTCACTCATGTAGTGAAACTTATTATATCAGTGAAATTAAATTAAGTCAACTAAGTCATTCTCCAGCAGATAATTTGTAAAGGTAACAACTCTGTTGCATGCCTCACTTAAATCTATGCACATTTCTTTATACATAAGCGTTTCCAATATTCATATAGTCTTTTTTCTCCTAGTGGCTTTTCTCCATACTTTTCCGTAAAGATACTATATTCACATTTAGGCACAAGCAAATCTTCCATATGAACCTTGAGCAATCTGCTCAATACATACAAATGATCTACTGATGGTAAAATGTTTCCTTTAAACCATCGATATATAGGCTGTGGGCATGACAAATGTAATATTTTCTGAATATCTTTAACTGTATAACCAGATTTATCAAACATCTCTTTCAGCAATATCCCTGTTCTTTCCATATCAATATTCTCATACATAAGCATATGCTCCTTCTAGCAAAACTCACCTTCTGTCCAATCAAATGGATAATCCGGATCTTCCCAATACCTTTCTTTGCACCATAGTCTTTCATGCACATGAAAGCGTTCCTTCACCAGCTTTTCCTTTTCGTTATATTCTCTATGGCAGAATGGAATATATATTTCTGCCTCCTGTTCAGTACATGATACATTTTGTAAACGTGGCCCACAATTTGGAAAAACTGAATCGATATCATATATCCATTTACGAGGCTCTTTCTTCTGCTGACTATGCTCATATACTCTTTCAAAATATTGTTTCCATGTATATCTTCTTCCATATTCATCATAAATGCTTATAACACTTTTATTTTTTAGGCAAAACTCTTCCAGCTCTTTAAATGTATTGATTGTCTTATGTCTTTGGAATAGCGGACGCCATCCCCAACTTAACTTATTCAGATGAATCTCATATCCAAGATAGGGTTCATCAACTATTGCGTATTCAATATCCTTAATGTCATATTCTGTTTCGACAGCAAAATGCTCCCTCATCAGCTTTTTATTTCTACTCATAAGATAAAAATTAGTTCCCATAAGATATCCTCCAAGCTTTTTATTTGATAATACCTTATGCGAACTATTATTTCATTGGACTGTTAGTCCAAAATCATATTGCTGTCTCAAAAAATATTTAATCTCCCAGTGACCACTATATCCATTTGCAACATATACCATATTCGTCATTTGTTTTATTCTTCTCTTCACAGTCCTTACACCAACACCTAACCTTGTTGCAATTTCCGATGTGGAAATTTGAAGATTTTCTTCTATCATATCAAAGATTTGTTTCTGCAATTTGTCTTGAGCGCCACCTTGAGTGCCATTCCTCGTATCACATTGAGTATTGTTAACATTTATCACATAATTCAGATTATACAAAGTCAATGTAAAATCATCATTATCCGCCTCAAAGACTGGTATCTTGGTCTCATCAAATTCAACTTGTCCCTTGTAGTCTGCCAATATTTTCTTAAATCCGTTCCTGTATGTAATAGTTTGACAAGCCTTATATCTTCTAACATTCAATAAAGAAATGACTTACCTGTACCACAGTCTCCCTCAATAAGTGTAATTATATCATCAAATTAAAGATCGTATAAAAATAGATCTGCCTTAAATCTAATTGTGGCATCACTTGTTACATTAAAAATGTTGGTATGCATAGACATACAAATAATATTGTGAGTAAAATCTAAACTTATATTATTATCATAACATATTCTTTTAATAATTTCTCAAACTATTATATCTGTGGTACTATCAAAACAGGTATCATATAGGTATCACGACAAAGAAAAAGCCCCATAAATGGCTTGTTTACGCCATTTATGAAGCTCTGTTTATTATTCGAACTCTTTTTCGGGTTCGATTTTTCACATAAATCTGTTGTTATTACATTACAAAACCATATCATTTTGATACGGTTTTGTGTGTTATTTATATAGTTGCATTTCTAGTGTACCCAAATTGTACCCACGCTATTTCTGTACACTATTCTTCATTATCAAAGGTGTCATTTTTTCCATGAGTTCATCTGCGATACGTCTGCTTTTGTCATCAAGAATTTTCTTCTTTTGTTCACGTGCCCATTCTACAGCTTTTAACTGATCCTCCGGTCGTTCACTTAATATTACATGTTCTTCCATCATGATATGCACCTCCTTATCGCTTCTCATAGTTTATACCTACATTATAACAGCTTTTCAGAAAATAATCTGCTGCTTCCTGTAAATCTTTTATATTTTTTGCCTTGTTATTTAAGTCTATTGCTTCATTAAGCAAAACAACTGCTTTTTCAAAATCATATTTACTATTTTTTACCAGATATGATACATTTCCCAAATTCGTAACGACAACCATAAGTTTAACTGTCTCATATCTAAGCAAAAACTGGATATCTGACAAGGAAAAAGCCGACAGCGATGGGTGATTATGCAGCACCAAGACAACACAATCTCTGGAAGCACGTATCAAATGATACCACGATCGCCGCATGGGATAATACCCCACCGGTATCAGCAATGACGCCTCCGGCTATGGCAAACAGCGGTGTCCACTCCGGATCGGTATAGTGACATACCAGAATATCGCCCTTTTTCAGCTTGTAAAACTCCGCAGGGCTTGTGATCACGCAGACCTTTCCTTCTACGGTTCCGGCACTGCCGCTGACACCCTTTAAGGATTCTCCGTCCCCTTTGCAGGCCTCCCACATCTGTTTCTGCCAGTAGGCTTCTACCAGCGGTCTGTATTCTTTCCTGCGGGAAATGATCTCTCTTTCCCTGTCTGGAACAGCTCCATTTCTGATCACATTCTGCAGTTCCTCATACCGCAGATAAAGCAGATCCTCCTCCGGCACAGAAAGGATACCTGCGATCCTTTTCAAACGCTTTCTGCAGGCATAAAAGCATCCTTCCCACAGATACTGGGTTCTCTCACGCTGTACATGATAAGTCCGGTAATATTCACAGAGCTGTCTGACCTCTGCCTTTTTCCTGTCACTGAGCCCTGCTGTCATTTTCGTAAAAAGCTCCTGATAATAAGTAAGCCCCTCTTCCTGTGACATTCCCTCTCCTGCCGGATTCTTAAGCAGGGGACGCAGCACCTGGAAAAACCGCTCTTTATCTTCCAGCCATGTTTTGGCGGTAAAACAGTAATCCGGGAAATCTGACTTATATCCGTTCTCCTGCAGAAAATTTTCCAGTTCCTCCCTGACCTCATTATTTTCTGCCGTCAGTTCTTCATAGCTGCAGCCGGCAAGGATCTTCTCTGCTGCTCCGTCTATGGTAAGAAGCTTTTCTGCCAGCTCCTTCATCTGCCTGTTCATCTCAGCCGTCTTATAGGAAAGCCCCGTCAGCAGATTGTAGGGAGACAGCGCCGGGTCCACCTTTTTCAGCAGTTTCCCAAGACTTTTGTTCATCATAAATCCCGGAAATACCGCATACTTAAATCTGACATAAGCTGTTTCTGTGATCAGATTCCTCATTTGATCCAGCTCTGCAGCCGTCTGCTGGAGTTCTTTTGCAGCTTCCTCAGATCCTGCTGCCTTACGGATCACAGGTTCTGCCCCGGAAAGGCATTTCTCCAGCCTCTCTACATTTGCCTGATGATCCTTCATCTCTTTCATTAATCCGGGAAAATGAATAAGATTTTTATTCACCTTAAACTTCACAGTCGGCAGGCACAGAAAACCATTGTCATCCAGACGGCAGTCATTGTCCACCAGCATACCGCCTTCTGCGAAGATCTCTGCTTTCTGTCTGCTTATAGGCATACAGAAGTCATAATCCAGCGGGAGGTAAGGCACCGGCATCTTTTCCATGAGAAACATCAGGGTAGCCTTCATCTTCTGGTTGACCGGCTGAAGAGGCGGCATTTTACTTTCATCCACTTCTTTTCTTTCTTCTGCTCCTGCCATAATGGCTCTTGCCTGCAAAATATATAATTTCTGATCCACAAACGCCCATTCAATATCCATGGGTTTGTGATAATGTCTTTCAATCTCTGCTGCAGTTTCTGTCAGCTTCCTGATCTGTTCATCAGAAAGAGAAAGTCTGCTTCTTTTTCCCTCTGCAACAGGCACGGTAACCGTCTGTTTTTCTCCGTAAACAACCTGCGTTTCCTTGGCTCCGATCTGACACTTTATCACATTTCCCAGTCTGTCGCAGACCAGCTCATCCGGACTTACGACGCCAGATACCACCGATTCTCCAAGTCCGTAGGAAGCATTGATCAGCATTTCTTCTTTCTTTCCGCTGGCCGGATTTATGGTAAATACTACACCTGCAGTCTCACTTTCCACCATTTTCTGGATAACGACAGCCAGTGCGACGTTCTCATCCTCATATCCTTTTTCTCTCCGGTAGCTGACAGCCCTGTCCCCCCATAGAGAAGCATAACAGCGTTTTACAGCCTCTGTCAGTTCCTCTTCTCCTCTGACATTCAGATACGTTTCCTGCTGTCCTGCAAAGCTGGCATCCTCTAGGTCTTCTGCTGTGGCAGAGGATCTGACGGCAATCCGTTCTCCCTCTCCGATCCCGATATAATATTCCAGAAGTGTCACATGAAGCTCTTTCGGCATGCTGCCTGTCAGAAATGCTTTCCGGATTTCCTCTGCCGGTGCCTTCAGATCAATTTTATTTTCCTTCACATACAGCCTGTAGGCCTCTGTGGTAAGCACTGCTCCCTCCGGTACCGGTATCCCTGCGTGTACCATTTCTCCGAGGTTGGCTCCTTTGCCTCCTGCTGTCAGAATATCCTTTTTCGTAATATCTTCAAACCGCTGCAACAATGCTGTCATGTTTCCACACTCCTTCCCGTTTCATGTTAGCATAGACTAACTTCTGTTGCAATCCGGTTTTCCGGGCAGAAACATCTTTTTCTGAAAACGCATCTGTTATTTTCTTCTCTTATATTCTCCTACTGTCATACCAGTATATTTCTTAAACTGCCTGCAGAAATAAGATGCGTACTGATATCCCACCTTTTCTGCCAGCACATTGACATTGTCGATTCCCTGATCGATCAGCCGCCTGGCCTGCTCCATTCGCACCTCCGTCAGATAATCCACGAAATTCTTATGCAGCTCCTGCCTGAAAAGATGGCTCAGATAGCTGGTACTGAGTTTTGTATGTTCTGCGATATCCTCCAGGGATATATTTTCTATATAATGCTCTCCTATATATTGAACTGCTCTCTGCAGATGCAGGCTGCCACTCGCTGCATTGCCCTGTTCCCCTGCATTGCCCTGTTCCCCTGCTTTGTCAGCTCCCTGTCCCTGCAGCTGGAGCTGCCTTGGAAGTCTTTCCTCAATATCTGCGATCAGGAATCCTGCCTTCATTTCCGGAGCCATGCCAAATACTGTCCGACAGATCTGGCTCATCATCTCTTCCACATCCCCAGACAGCTTCCGGTATCCCTCTTCATCCATGGCTGATGAGGTATAGATCAGTATAGGCAGCACATTTCCTTCTGCTGGACAAATGGTAAAATCACAGAAAAGAGATAGCTTTCCTGCTGCTTCCTGTGATAATCTTTTTATTTTTCCTGCATCAGAAAGGCACTGGCTGCCTTCTTTGGCAAAGCATAGAGAAAGAATAAAACCACTGGTAAATTCTCCCCTTTTCCCTCTGCCTGCATCCTGCTTTCTCTCTGCCTCAATCTTTGAAAGGACCTCATCCATCTGTTCCTTTAATTCACTTTTCCTGACAGGCTTTAACAGATAAGCATCCGCATGAAGGTGCAGCGCATCCTTTGCATAGGTAAACTTACCATACGCTGTTTTGACGATCACATGTCCCTCATATCCCCGTTCCCTGAGAATGGTAAGTGCCTGCAATCCGTTCAGACCCGGCATCTCTATATCCAGGATCAGTAAATCAGGATTTTCCTTTGTCACTGTTTCTACTACCTGGGTGCCATCCTGTGCATCCGGCAGGAGTACTGCTTCCGGATAATTCCTTTCCAGAAAAAAGTGCATTGCCTTAAGCTCCAGTTCTTCATCATCAGCAATCAATACCCGATACATAAGCTCTCCTCATACGGGATCCTTATTCTGATCTCCGTTCCCTCTTCCGGTGTGGATATAATTTCCATCGCAAACCCGTCTTTAAAAAATGCCTTCATTCTGTCGATCACATTTTTCAGACCGATACTGTCAGAATGGATCCCCGTCTGGTCTGTCCCCTCTATATAACTTTGGATCAGTCTCCGCTTTTCTTCTTCCATGCCGCTTCCGTTATCCCGGATGGTTATATCTATCTTCCCATCTTTTCTGTGGATCCGTATGAGTATTTCCCCGCCCCGGATCGCCAGTCCATGGACGATAGCATTCTCTATAACAGGCTGAAGTGTAAGAGCGGGAATCCTTCCTTCTGCCGCTGTTTCATCATACTGCAGGTCAAACCGGATTCTTTTGCCAAAACGGATCTGCTGGATATAGATATAATCCCTGCAGTTTTTTACTTCATCTGCTACCGTAGCCACATGATGGATATCCTTCAGATTATACCGGAAGTAATCCGATACCGCTTCGATCATCTGCTCTGTGGAAGGTGCTTCCTCCAGATATGCCATCTGTGCAATACTATTCAGTGTATTAAACATAAAGTGAGGGTTGATCCTCGCCTGAAGTGCCTTGATCTCGCTTTCCTGCAGCAACTTTTCCATTTTCACCTTCTCCAGCCTCTGCTGCTCCAGCTCCAGCTGAAGCTTCATATTCAGTTCCATCTGTCCCATCTGATCCTCAATACGGGAAAGCATCTCCTCAAACAGCTCTGTCAACTGCCCCACCTCATCCCTATTTTGCTTCTGATAACCTTCTCTTTCTGAGCGGTAGGTTGCCGCCTTATAAGACAGTGCCGATATGGGACTGATCACATCTCTGGAAAACCAGAGAACCATTCCGAGGATTCCAAGAGAAAATACAATAACTGCCAAAATGCAGATCCCCGAAATCACCTTCATTTCCCTGTTCAGCTCATTCTGGGCTTCATTGGAATACTGTTCCATAGCCGGATATACATAATCATAATATTTCTCAATCAGCTGCACCACAGTATAAGCTGCCTCATCATATGCCTGCAGCCTTTCCTCTCTTGTCCCGTGCACAGTGGCTGCAATCTCCGGTTCGATCTGTTCATACAGGCTGTCTGCCATATGGCAGAGATCATCTATTTCTCTGATATAGCTGTCTTCAAAAATAACATGCCTTAAAGAGGCACTGTCGGACCGTAGTCTCTCAAGTGCCTCTTTTGCTGCTTCTCTGTCATCCTCCTTCTGCGAAACAGAATAATATTTATATGCCGACAATACCTCACTGAACGTTGTTTTCAGTTCATAGACCCGGTTACTCTTATCAATCAGGTCACCCAGCCTGTCTTTGGTATAATACTGCATACCAAGCAATATCACCTCTGTTGCAAAAAAGATTGCCATAACTACAAACATACAGAATGAAAATTTTCCTTTAAGAGAAAGTTTTTTCATAATTCATCCTATACAACCATTCTGGTCGCAAGCTCCATTACCTTTTCCTGACTTGCATCTTCCTGCTGCAATTCTCCTGATACCTTGCCTCCCGAAAGAACAATGATCCTGTCTGACATTGAAATCAATTCCGGCAGCTCAGAAGATATCATGATAATTGCAATACCCTGTCTTGCCAGTTCCACCATGATCTTATAAATTTCATACTTAGTTCCCACATCGATTCCCCTGGTAGGTTCATCCATGATCAGGACTCTCGGTTTGGTCATAAGCCATTTGCTGAGAACTGCCTTCTGCTGATTTCCACCGGACAGTGTTTCCATATGGACTGTCATATCAGCTGCCTTGATCTTCAGTTCATCAAAATATTTTCTGGCAGACAGCTGCTCTTTTTTGTGATTAATGATACCATATCTGCAGATTGCTTTCAACGAAGCCAGTGTGATGTTCTCTTCTATGGACATTCCACCTACAAATCCGTCCAGCTTACGGTCTTCTGTTACAAGTGCAAGTCCTTCCCGGATCGCATCCTCCGGTTTTCTGATCTGTACCTCTCTGCCATCGATCATTACTGCTCCTGATTGTTTCCCGATAATACCAAAAACTGCATTCACCAGCTCACTTCTGCCGGCTCCTACCAGACCGCCGATTCCAAGAATTTCTCCCTTCCTGACAGTGAAACTGACGTCTTCCACAATTTTCTTTTTGGCATTCTGCGGATGTGGAACCGAGAAATCTCTGGCCTCCATGACAACTTCTCCCACAGGAACTTTGCATTTTGGATACAGATTGTCCATTTTTCTTCCCACCATTTCTGCAATGATCCTGCTCTGGTCAAATTCCTCTCTGTTATGATTGTTGATCACTTTTCCATCCCGCATGACAACGATCCTGTCTGAATAAGCGAATACCTCGTCCAGCTTATGGGAAATAAGCACACAGGTATATCCCTGCTTCTTTAAATTCAGCATGATCTGAAAAAGTGTTGCTGATTCTGTTTCCGTCAGGGATGCCGTCGGCTCGTCCAGGATCAGGATCCTTGGCTTATGGGAAAGTGCTCTTGCGATCGAAACAAGCTGCTGTTTGCTGGCATTCAGATTTCTTAAAATTTCTGTCGGCTCCACATCAAGCTGAAGCTGACCCAGATACTCTGTTGCCGCCTGATATAGCTTATTCCACTTGATCACGTTTCCAAACTGCTTCCAGCCTCCAAGGAAAATATTCTCCGCCACACTCAGGTCAAGATGCATATTCAGCTCTTGATAAATCATGGCAATCCCTGCTTCCTCAGACTGTCTGGTGTTGTGAAACTGCATCGTTTTTCCTTCTACCAGAATGTTACCTGCATAGCTGTCGCAGGAATAGGAACCACTTAGGATTTTCATCAGTGTGCTTTTCCCGGCACCGTTCTCTCCTACAATAGAAAGGATCTCCCCTTCATATGCCTGCAGAGAAACATCATCCAGCGCTTTCACACCCGGAAAGGTCTTGGTAATATGCTGCATTTCCAATACCATTTTAGCCATACCCTCACCCTCCTTCCGCTATTTCGATGCAATTTTCTTTAGCCGGAATGTATCTATGCCGACTGCTGCTACCATAATGATCCCAATGGTGATCTTCTGCCAGTATACAGAAACATGGAGCAGTACCATGGCATTTGAAATAGTTTCCATCAGTGCGCAGCCAAGAATCGTGCCAAGCACTGATCCATAACCACCATACATACTTGTTCCACCGATAATAACAGCGGCAACAGCTGTCATCTCCCAGCCATCTCCTGCATTAGGCTGCGCAGAGCTTAATCTTGCTGCCATGATGATCCCCACAAAGCCAGCCAGCAGGGAAACCAGTACATGTGCAGAAAAGAGAACTCTTTTTACATTAATACCGGATACCCTGGAAGCCTCTCTGTTTCCACCAACTGCCATGAGACTTCTTCCATATGATGTCTTTTTGATCACGAAATGAGCGATCAGTACAATAGCAACTGCAATAAAAACAGAATATGGGATTCCTGCCAGAGTTCCCTGTCCAAGTACCTTGAATTCATCCGGCAGCGGATAATACGGTTCTCCCTTCGTCAGTACATTCACGATTCCCCTTGCCACATACATGGTTCCCAAGGTGGCAATCAGTGCCGGGATCCTGCAATTGACGATCAATACCGCATTTACTATGCCAACCACAGCTGATGCCAGAAGTCCCATAAGAATGGAGAACCAGACAGGAAGGCTGTTTACGAGGCACAATCCGCAGATTGCGCCCCCAAGCCCCATAACAGAGCCAATCGACATATCCAGGCTGGCCCCCAGCAGTACATAAGTAACTCCAACACTGACGATCAGCAGAAAAGAAACGGATCTTGCCAGATCGATCAGATTGGATCCGGCAAAAAACACCGGGTTGATCATACCAGTTACGATACATAATATTGCCAGCGGGACGATCTTGATCAGACCGTTCATGCTTATCTTCTTTTTCATAAGCACACCACCTTATCTGATTACTGGGCATCTTTGTAAGTATCTACATTTTCAGCCGTCACAAAAGTAACACCGGAATCAATAACTGTCTCTGTCAGTTCTTCTCCATTGTTGATCCTGGTCAGGAGTTCTACTGCCTTTCTTCCCATAAAATCAGGCTTCTGCACAATGGTTCCCTTTACTACACCTGTACGGATAAAGTCAAGGCATTCATCTGTATCATCCCATCCAATCACGGTAATTGTTCCAGAAAGCCCCTGCTCCTCCAGTACCTTTCCTGCTGCCACTGCGCCGGTTCCTTCACTGCCGAAGATTGCTGTCATCTCCGGATAAGCCTTCAACATATCCTGCGCCTTCTGGGTTCCTGTCAGCATATCAGAATTGCAGGCTTCTGTTGTCAGGATCTCCATATCCGGCTCATCCTTAATTGCATCCTCAAAGCCCTTGATTCGGTCGTTGTCTGTTTCCTGTCCAATGGTGCCTCTGATGATTCCAATCTTTGCCTTACCACCGGTTGCTTCGATCATTGCCTTACCAGCCTCATAGCCCGCATCATAGTTAGAGGTTCCAACATAAGCTGCCCGCTTGCTTTCCGGTGCATCAGTATCTACCAGTACAACGGGAATTCCCGCATCTACTGCACGGTCAATGGCCGGTCCGATCGCTGCCGGGGAAAGTGCCATTGTAATGATACCATCCACCTTGGATGCGATTGCTGTATCAATATATTTCACCATGGCATCCACATCAACCTTGGTATCTCCAAGCACTGCCACATCCACGCCCTGCTCCTTGGCACCTGCCTGAATTCCTTCCTCTACATCTATCCAATACTCATGACTGACAAGAGGTGAAACAAAGGTATACCGATAGGTATTTTCTCCATTTGCCGTTTCTTCTGCACCGGTATCTGCTTCTGCTGATCCCTCTGCAGCTGTTTGATCCTGTGTCTCTGCTGCCTCCTGTGTATTTGTGTTTGTATTTCCGCATCCCATCAGGGAGATTGCTGTTACAGCCGCCAAAATAAGTGCAATTATCTTTTTCTTCATAGTCTTTTTCCTCTTTTCTATATTGTTGAAATATGAATATATCTGGGTTCCGGCTTCTCCGGTTCCTGATCCCCAAGATATACGCCCTGCTTCTTCAGCTGATCCTGCAGCTTTTTCACAGAAAGCTTTCTGAAAGGAACGTCCTCTTTGATGCTCAGTGCCGCCGCTGCTCCTGCAGCTTCCCCAGTTCCATAGCAGGTGGCCATAACAGCAATTCCATCATGGGCAATGCAGCGTCCCGCTGCAATAATATTTTCTACTTCCAGTGGAAGTAATGCCCTGTAAGGAATGCTGTAAGCGTGTCCGGGAATCAGCCAGTACAATTCACAGCCTCCTCCATTCGGATTATGGATATCCACACCATAGGCATTCATGGAAATCGCATCATCAAATATAGTATAATTCAGGATATCATCTCTGGTCACTTTATACTCTGCCACGATTCTTCTGGATACCATCATACCCATCATATTGGCAACCTTGGTCAGTCTTGCATGCTCTGTTCCTTTATAATTATGATGAAGCCAGTCAAGAACCTCCAGTATCTGCTTTCTGCATGCAATTTCACCCTTTGTGATATCCTCTGCAGAGCAGGGATTGATACCTGTCACTCTGGTCATTTCTGCCCGGAATTCATCTTCCTTCATCAGCGGGAACAGATTGACTGCTCCATAGGCAAGGGACTTATCTACCTTCCAGGTTACTGTATCCGGCGCAAGACCATCCATACAGAACATGGTAGATACCGGACTCTTTACTTCTTCTCCATCCTTTTCTCCTACGCCTGTTTCAAATGGCGCTCCTGTGTAGGCAATGACATCTCCATCTCCGGTACAGTCGATCACACGTTTTGCATATACTGCCTGTCTGCCGGATTTGTTTTCAATGATGACACCTCGGATCGTCTTTCCTTCCATGATAGCTGCCGTGATGTAGGTATGGAATAATACCTTTATGCCATATTTTTCTACCAGTCTGTCAGCTGCGATCTTATACATTTCCGGATCAAACGGGCAGATCGCCGTATCCGGCTCATGGCGGTTGACCGAAAAGTATGGTCTTTCTTCTGCCAGGTGTGGTGGCTTGATACAGCCTCCCATCTCCTCCAGAAGATTTGTAAATTCCTCAAACACTCCCTTGATCACCTGTCTGCCTCCGGTATAGGCTGACATGGACATAAAGGATGTGACAAGTCCTACGGTTCCCTGTCCGCCAAGGCAGTTAAACCTTTCGATCAACAGAACCTCTGCGCCATTTTTGGCAGCGCTGACTGCCGCTGCGATCCCTGAAGGTCCACCGCCACATACCAGCACATCCACATCATAGCTGACAGGCAGTTTTTTTTCAGGTTCCACATAAATTTTCTGACTCTGCATGAATAATCCTCCCTTATCGTTTTGAACTGTTTCTTTGTAAGATAATTGTAGGATTTTATCCGTTTCACAGATATAAGAGGATTTTTTGTTCCTTATAGTTTTTTTCTTTTTCGCATTATACTTTTTTGTGATTGTTATACTCTTTTGCCCTTATCCCTGGAAACAGTATCTGCTGTATCTTTATTTTGTGGTTGCATAATAAATGTATTTATGATACACTCACTTCATTCCCACCCGTTTCCGGGATTCCGGGAAGATCATGTTGATTCTTTTATTTTTATCTTTTGGCATTTCGCCGGATGTTTTCTAAACTGGTCTGCATGATGTAACTATTCACTTTTGTTTTTTGATGTTGTCCTGACATCCGGAAACTCACATCTTTATTCAAAGGAGGTCTATCTATGACCACAAATCTACTGAAGTCTTATTTTCCTATGATCCAAAGCCGGGAGGAAATCCTTGCCAGGATCTATTCTAACCCAAAGCTACAGCAGCTTTTTGAAAGCTGGACTGTCCTGCAGCAGAAAGAATTCCTCGATTTTTGCTCCGGTGCCGCAAGAGATGTAGAATCACTCAAAGGATCAACATCATGCTCTGCCCCCAGTGCAATTCCAAGATAGCGTTCGCCTTTTTCTATCAGCTGCGCACTTTCAAGACTATATGTTACTGCTACTTCATTGGAATCATTTTCGTCTTTAGAAATTTGTAGAACTTGTCTTGCCAGTTCACGAAGATTATCATATTCTGTTTCTGGTATCTCTTTATACTGAACACGTGGCACTTTGTTAATTGCCGCGTCTGTGATCATAATCTTATAGTCACGCTTTTTTGCCATTTCAAGATCATTTAAATTCTCACTCATATTTACTCACTTTCTCTATCACATGTATTTTTTAACAACAATACATTGATCTAAATATTTATGAAGAAATGATATTTGCTGCAATATTTCCACTGCAGCAGCTTCATCAATGTCCCAACGTATTCTCAATTCATGCGCTGTGACATTACGAACCATATGTATTATACCAAGTATCATCTCTTTAAGACCATTTTGTTGATTCTGTTCTGATGATGTTCTTAGCGAATTAAAGGCAATATATGGATTTTTATTTGAAAACGCTGTCTGAATCAATTCATTTCCATCTTCAGGTAATCCTGTCATCTCACGTACTCTGTCACACAAACTCTTGGCAGCCTCTTGTACTGCATGAAAATAATCCTCTGCCAATAATTCCTCTTTACAACATTGAAGAACATATTGATGTGCTCCATATCCATATAACTTCTGCCTAAGTTCTCTTGTTCTTCTTGTAACTTCTGATACCCCTTGTGCTTTTTGTACAGTTCTAAAGTTTCCTCCATCATCAATTTCTATGCCTTTCAGCATCAGAATTTTATTTGTTTCCATTCTTCTTTTAGCATACTTTTCCTCATCTACAAGCCCCCTTGCTGGATCCATACACTTTTGAATAAACATATATATTGAGTTACATGACTTTTCTCTATTATATCTTTCCACAAAGGAATTATATAATCTCTTATATTTTGTCATAGTCGGATTTTCATCAGCAAAATCATATTGTTTGAGCAACACCTCTAATTCTGAACCAGTAAAACCATACTCTGTATCTGCTAACGCTTTACTTATTGCTAAAATCTCTGCTTGCGATAAATTTGGAAACTTCAATACTATTCCTCCCCTTGTGTTCACAATATTTCTTCAAACTATACTTCAAAATCAAATATATCGTTTTCACATATGTAATACCTTTTTGTGGTCCTATCACCTCAACGGACACTCTGACATAGTTATCCTATCTGCTAAATCATATAATCCATTTGAATATATATATTGTCGTAAAATATTTATATTCTGCTGTGACCTCGGTCCAACTATTACTTCATCTATTATTTTTTCTAAACTGGTTCCCTTTGAATTTCCCATAATATCTGGTTTAAGTATATATACTTTCTTTACAACATTACCAATTTCTTTTAGTGCGTATTCTGTACCATACGGAGATTTATTATCCATTGTTGTAATTCTTATTTCATGCTCATTTTTAAATGATTTGTGTTTATGTAAATTACCTGCATAAATCAACTGCCTTATCAATTCTTCTTCAGACGAATATATATCTATATTGCCTTTATCAAAATATTTTTTGACTATTTCAAAGTAAGCGTCATTTGTTATTGAATCATTATAAAAAACTTCATTGAACATTATATCATTATATCCATATAGGCATTTATATAATTCTCCAACATTAAAAGACAAACAAACACCCATAGCGGAATCCCCATATCTTTCCCATTGAGCCGCATCGTCTTTTTCCGTTGATAAACAAAATGCATATTTATAGCTAAACGGAATTTGATTATATACCTTTTCAAAAAAATCCTGTCTGCAATACGATTTTAATTCCTTTTCCAATAATTCAATAAAATATGTAATTTCTTTTCTGTCATTCATTGAACCAGTACTACTCATCCATATTTCCCGCGTTCTCATCATGCATAGAAATGCATTAAGTGAAGTATAGTGATACAATCTATTCCCAAATTTTTCTTCATACTTTTTTATTCCATTGTCCATTTGAATAAAATCAGCACTATTTAATTCCATTCTAACATCACCTTTCTATAACCCCATCCAAAACACCTATATTATCGCCTGTCGGGTTCATTTCTTAAATCTTTCCTTTGACATCTTAACTTCTTTTGTTAAAGAAAGACGGATGACCTAAGTCATCCGCCTTTTGATGTTTAGCAGTTTACTCTGTAATGGGAATGAGTTTTAGGTCTTCAGTCCGACCACCATAAATAAGTTTTAAGTTTTCATTCCGACTATAACATCTTCTTGTGACCTAAATATACACTATCATATGCTAAAAGTCAATTGTAGCGCTACTTTATACGTTCTATCCATTCTACGGGTTTCAAAATGTTCTTATACCATAAGGCAACGAATATGCATATAACATTTTTATTGTCCAACTTCAAAAATGTCCCGTTTCCGGGTGCATCCTCTTATCTACTCCTCTTTAGAATACAATTCATCCAACACTTGATCCAGCGTTCCTTCCTTTGCATAAGGCAAAGCATCTAACTGTCTGAAATTATGCTTGATATTCTTCGTATCCTCATCAAATCCCAATATGTAACTTGTTGCTATCTTATATATGATTTCCGTTGGAGCAAGTCCGTACACCTGCTTTTCAAAGATATGCTTCAAGCGTTCCTTATTGTCTGGGAATTGCTTTTTCATCTCGTCACTCTGATACAGCCTTTTTACAATCTCTGTAATATACAGACCGGATTTCATATACAAATCAATAAAGGTCTTATCCGGCATATCAAAACAACCAGGATTCTCCTGCTCTAGCATGTCCACCATTTTCTTAACCATTGTCTTTGGTGTGAATATCTGGTTGGTTTTCTGCGGTGGAATATAATCAAATATATCTTCCACACTCTTTTCATCAAAATAATCCGCCAGCTTTTTCTTTAAAGCAAGAAATTCTTTTACCGAATCATCAAATACCACCGAATCAAATAGCTGTCCATCAAAGTGCTTGGTCTGTCCGGTTTCTTCCTCTACATAATCGCCACCATCACGCAGAAATTTGAACTGATCCAGTGTGATGCTTGTCACTTCAAGAAACACTTTATCTGGAATAATCGTATCAAAAGTCGCAAGTGTTACCGTATTATCTCCGTATGCCATAAGGAATGACGGGATTGTCCTCGAAAAACCACGCAGATGATCTCTGACACCATCCTCGATTGTTTCCTTTTCACGCTCCTTTTTCTTGGTTTCTATGGTCTTGACTGTCTCTTTTGTAGATTCTTTTGCAAAATCAGAAATAGCAGTTGTCAGTTCCTCATTGAATTTCTCCATAGCCACTTTCTGCTTCTGCTCAAATTCTTTATCAATCTGCTCTGAGGTTTTACCGGTTTCATATCTTGCCTGCTGTTCAGCAACACGTTGATTTTCTATAACATTTCGCTCAATCTCATAATTGGTATGCAACTTATCAATCATCCGATCGGCTTCATGATTCAATTTTGATTCAATCTGTCTTTTATCTGCTGCTTTCATATCAGAGCCATAGGTAGACTGCGCAGTATCCACAACAGCCTTGACTGCACTCTGTTTTACTGCTTCTTTCAGTTTGTCGATGGCTTTCTGCGCCTTGTCCGGTGCCTGCTTCATCTGCGTCATTGTTTCCTGTACCTGAGATGTCACATCATAAATTTTATCGCCAAAAACATCCTGTGTTCTTCCAATCACAAATTCATCACTAAGAGCCACTTCCCCATTTTCATCCAGCGATAGATCTTTCTGCACTTCCTCCGTCAGATTTACCTTGCTCTTTGGTTCTTCTATTGGTTCAAACTTTGTGATAATATCAATGACTTCCTTCGGCGCCCCAAAGATGTTACTGATATTCTGAAACAGGAAATTGCTCATAAACCCACGCTTTACAACCTCAATAGAACGAATTTTTCTCGGAATTGTCAGTACCTTTTCCGCATCCAGTTCTACTAATTCTCCCTGTTCATCTTCACCAATTACAGGGAAGAAATTAAGCAATTCCTTTACATTTTCCTTCCGCTCCTCTGCAGTACCGCCGCTCTTCGCTGTATTAGGATTCAGATTGTTGGCAAACTGCTCAAAAATAGTAAGGGTTCTTGCCGGATCAAAGTCAAATACATAAGCATTTTCTTTTCTCTTGAAAGATGTCCCAACTTTAAACAGACAAGGATTCTGTGCCCGGAATGCCGCCTGCATATAAAGTGCCGGGGATCGCATATTACTAAGCATCAGCACTGCTGTCCATTCTGGAATTGTAATTCCTGTCGTAAGCTGTCCTACCGACAAAGTAATGGTCTTTTCATGCTGTGCAATAGCCGCAACCACTTTATCATAAGATTTCATTGTTTCCTCATCATCGTCCAGTTTGCCGTCGCCAGCAGCAAGAACAACTTCATATTCCTGGAATATTGGATGTTCCCTTAATTTTTTTGCCAGCACCTTTGCACTGTCTACCCTATCGAGCAGCCAGAAGGTGTGCTTTAATTCATCTCGCAATTTTTCCGTAGAAAATGGAAATTTTGTCTGTCTTGTCAGGGCATCGAGAAATTTATCAACGGAAGATTCATGGTTAAACTTACCATTGGTAACCGCAAAAAACTCATTCAGATCAAATGCATATTCTTCTGTCTCCCCGTCAATTTCTATGCCCTGCTGAAGCTCATCCTTGATAATTTCTGACATCTGATAAGTATAGAGATTAAGCTGTGGCAATGTTGAATACGGATTTTCTTCCTCTGCTGAAACATCCCAGTCACGTTTTTTCTTCTGTTCATCTGCATAAGTCCAGTTATAGATAGCATCATCAGCAAATTTATTATTGGCAAGTGCTTTAAACGGTGTTCCTGACAAATGCAACGTAAATTTACGCTTAATACGATCAAATGCAACATCTGTTTTGTAGGTATCCACACCCTCATGTGCTTCGTCGATGACAAGGATATCCCACTCCATATTTGCGACCTCACCTAATTTATCATACTGACCTCCAAAATAAATGGAACCTTTCATATCCTGCAAGGATACAAATTCAATACATTTTACATTTTCACTGTCTTTTCCTAAAAGAAAATGTGTATATTCTTCTCTTGTCAACACACCTCTTTTCCCTTTTAGTGCATCAACTTCACTCACAAAAAGATACCCTGATTCACTACCCAGAAATTTGGCATAATCTGAAAACCACGAATTTGCAATTGCTGGTCGGTTTGTCACAATCAGTACTTTTTCTGCACCGGTTTTCTGCACAAAATCATAGACCGATAATGTCTTTCCAAATCTCGGCTTGGCATTCCAAAGGAACTCGCCATCTTTATGCGCTGCCTGATAATCAACCGTCATTGTAACCGCACGCTGCTGTTCCTCACGCAATTTGTACGGAATCACTGCATCTGTGGTTTTTAGGATACCATGATCTTCCCTGAAATCACGAAACATCTGCTTTGATGTAGCACCATCCACATGAAACCACTCATTATTCTTGCCTTTTTCCTGCTCTATACCGGATTTCCGCAAATAAGCATGAAAGTCCTTATCTATGAATGTCTCCCCTGAACCATCATCAAAAGTGGCATTTCCTTTCCATTCAAGATGCCACTTAACATCAGCAGTATGTGTCTGTTGATTGATACGAGTTTCTACATCCTGCTCTGTATATCCTATCTTCGTCCAGCCATTATGTCGAACTACTTCCGGAGTGGAATAGCCATAAAGCATCGGAACTACCTGTTTGGTTGTTTGAATGTTAGGTTTATTCATGCTATTCCATCTCCTTTACATTAGTTTCGATAAATGCGATTTCCTCTTCGGAAAGCCCATATTTTTTATAGAGTTGCTTGTCAATGTTTGCTATGGATACAGACCAGTCGATATCGGATTTATCAGTGAAATCTTGACGAGGGACATATTTCCATACATCAGGCGTTAAATGCTGCGTAATTTTCAATACATTTAACATAGCTCTGGCAAACTTACTTTTTATATATTTCAACAGATTTGTTGCTTCAGCCTTGCTATCAAAGCATCCCACACTGATAAATGTTTCCGTAGATCCTATTCCCGGAATACCTAATACAGGTGCAGTAAGCGTTTCTCCAAAAACACCATTTCCATTTGCGCTTGGTAAAAAAATCTTATACTGAAACAAATTTTTAGGCTGATTAACATAATCGGAACGAATATACTTATATACTCTTTGAGAATTTTCTCTTCCCAAAATTCGAATATATTTATTACCGTCATTAGGTGCTTCATTAAAAAAGAACTGAGGAAGCCGATTAAATATATTCGTTGACATGTCGTATGGATGTCCTTTGCTTAACTGATCCATCGCTTCCGTATGTTCTTGATGTAACTTTTCAGTTAAACGATAAGCGGTACGTGTAACTACAAGAGTATCCATCGGAACAAAATCAATCGTATTGTTTACTTTATGAAGAATATGATTGAGTGCTGGATATTTAGTAAATACAACAATGGGTTCATACTTAGCATCAGAAGTTCGATAAGTAATAGCTACTCCACCTTTAATATCCGTATTGGCAAATACCTTAGAAGCATCCTCCTCATAATGCATTACTTTAAAATGTGGATCATTTAGCATTTTTTCATTCCATGCCTTCGGAGTAGATCCAGCATTAAATAGAAATCTTGCCGGATGTATCATTTCCACAGAATCTGCTACCGCATAAGCCGCATCTAAAAATTTGTTATATACCGGTGGTGCATATGTATCATTTTCTCCTATGGCATTATCTTGATACGGCGGATTTCCAATCGCAAAATCAAACTTCATATCATCTACCTTCCTTCATGCTTTTGTATGTCAGTGACTTATCGCTACGCCAGTCATAGATCCGGCAGTACACTTCTTCCGGTTCTTCTGTATCCTGCTTTTCCGGCTCATCTGCTACCACAAAGTCAAATAGACTAAATTGATGGTATTCCTCTTTGGGCTTTCCAAAAGGGATTGTCCCGGATATTCCATCCATCTGCCACAGGTTCCAGACAATGACATTCACAATCTTTCGCAGTTCTGCATCTGTTGGGACTCTACCCCACCTGTCCTGCATATAGTCCACAAAAGTTATTAGCAGATTGATTCTTGCAATCAGAAGGCTGTCTCCCTGAAATTCATAACCATACACACTCTGATATGCCCGAAGCACCCATTTGAACCATTCTGTTTCATTGACTGTATTTTCATTTACCACACGTAGTTTTCTGTCTAAAATTCCTATCCGCTGCCTAATCTCAAGCAGTTCTCCGGTAGCTGCATCATAACGCGACACGATGTAGGGAGCTTCGCCACAGGTAATCTCAAGCCTTTTGGAATCGACATATTTTTTCCATCCATCCTCTGTGTCAAACCCCACTTTTTCTGTGTTTACCAGCCAACCCTGTTCCTGTTCAGTATTAAAAACATTCTTTCTTCCAAACCACTCCTCATCACAGTGGTTATTCATTTTGTTGCAAATCCATGAAGGCGTAAACACCTCTGCTTTGGCTTTGGTACGCTCCTGCTGTTGTTCCTTATTCTTTAGCACCCTCGGTTGTATCTCATACTGCGTAAATCCTTTTAAGATTTCCTCCGTCATTTGTTCCGTTTCCTTGATTGGAGTACCTTTAGAACTATATACCGAAGTTGCAAATATAATATTTTTCTTTGTTGTCTTATCCTTCAGCAATGCTTTAAGATTTTCACTGACCGGATAAGTATTCAGATTAATTAACTTATCCATTTTTATCCTCATTTCTAAAGCCAGCTATCCTTGATAGCCAGCTTGGAAAAAATGTATACTTTTTTTCATGAGAAAAATTTGGATTTGTAACTGTGAAATTTCACGAAGTTTTGACAGAAAATTACTGAATTTCGACTGATTTCGTGATACAATATGTAAGAATGGTTTTATGTATACGATTACTGGAAATGTATACCATTTCAGTTAGAACACATGAACTATTTAACTGGATTTTTCATATTTTACTGCCTTGCTGTAAAACGTCTTAGGGCACATATTACAAGCCTTTGCTGCTTCTTCTATTGTGATTTTCCCTGCCCGCCAGTCTTTGTGCATCTGATAAAAGTTTTCTGGAATTGGTAATGGTGGTCTGCCGAACTTTACGCCCCTTGCTTTTGCCGCTGCAATTCCCTCCGCCTGTCTTTGCTTGATATTGGTACGTTCGTTTTCTGCGACATAGCTGAGCAATGCCAGAACAACATCGCTGATAAATGTTCCGAGCAGATTCTTTTCTCTGCGGGTATCTAGCAGTGGCATATCTATAACAACAATATCTGCTTTCTTCTCTTTCGTGATAATGCGCCATTGTTCATTCAATTCCCCGTAATTCCTGCCTAAGCGGTCAATCGACTTGATATACAGCACACTGTTTTCATTTAATTTTCGCAATAACCGCTTATATTGTGTTCTCTCAAAATCCTTACCCGACTGCTTATCCATATAAATGTTATTCTCAGGTACTCCCATCTCCGTTAATGCGATTTTCTGTCTATCCTCATTTTGCTCCTTGGATGACACTCGCATATATCCATAAATGTTTATTTCTTCCATGTATTTTTGCCTCCCATCTGCCAATTTTTCCTACTTAGGTCTAGTATTTGCATGCATATTGGTATATAACCAACAGAAAGCTGATTCGATAAAATCAACCTTCTGTTGTAGTGTGTAATCATCATTGTATTATTCTTGATAACCGCCATCTATCCCACCTCCTTATCCGTAGATAGCCCGTAGATTCGTTTCATAAAATACTGTGTACTGACACGTCCTTTTATTGTCACGAATCCATCACCCTCAAGTTCCGCATTCAGCCGTCGTATCAGTTTATAGGAATACGATAGTGATACTCCCAGCATTTCCATGACATCCTGTGCTGTCAAAAATCTCTTGTTCTCCATAAGTTAATACCTCCTCTCTTTTGTTTTTATTATTCAGTTCATTTTCGAACGGTTTTGATGCGTTTTATATTATCAGTTCATTTTTGTACTGTCAATACTTTTCGGCAAAAAACATTTCATTTTTGCACTGTTAGTGATATAATGTACGCGAAGGCAAAGTGAGCATGGAGTTTTGACGATTGATATGCGAAGCATAAACAAGCGGCAAAGCACCATGAGAACGCGCCCGCGAACGAGGAAAACCGAAGGTTTTTCGAATTTTTGCCTTCGCAGAAAACATATTAAGTATTAATTTTATATGCATGTTTTGTACCTCGTGCCTTCGTGCATTCTACAACACTCATTCCACAAATAAGGAGCAGTTAAAATGGGCGAGAAATTCACCAGCCGAGTAGGCTATTTGATTCGAAATTTCAGAATTGCATCTGACATGACGCAAAAAGAATTAGCCGATAAATGTGGATTAAACGAATCCACTATCAGAAACTATGAACTTGGAAACAGATATCCGGATGAAGCCACTTTATTAAATATTGCAAACAATCTAGGTGTCAGCTTTTATGCGTTGTCCGACCCTGATGTAGCAAATATATTCAGTGCTCTTCATGTGCTGTTTGACATTGAATGGGCATACGGACTACGACCTACTATGAAAGATGGAGAAGTATGCTTCAAATTCGAAGAGCGGCTTCCAAGTGCCGGTCCCCGTCCACAGGAAGACCTTGTTAACTTCCGAAAGATGGTTGAGTATTGGGCACACTTACGAGACAAACTGGAAGATAACGAAATATCAGAAACGGAATATTACCTCAAAGAGGTGAAGTACCCAATGAACCCAACAGACCCAAATAAAGAGTATACTGTTTCGTTGAATCTTGACGATGACGACCAACTACTTGTTCAGAATATGGATGAAGATGACGATGCAGAAGAAACTGCTGAATTGTTAAAAGACCTATTTCCGAATTTCTCTTATGTGAAGAGGAAAAGAAAACCAAAGAGGGATTAAAAAACACATTTTATGGAGGTACTTATGGCAACAAATGATACGATATTAATTGACGGAATTCTAGATAATATAATTTCATCATACAATATGGAGAACACGCCTGAAAATCGCGGTAAAGCTTTTGAGGATTTTGCTATATCTGAACTTCTAAAGAATTATGATTTGACTCATGATCAAATTCTTGATGGCGGAGACGACGGTGGAATTGATGGCCTTTATTTCTTTGTAAACGGCAACTATATAGCTGATAAATCAACCATTCTTCCTCGAACAAATGCCCATTTAGAAATATATGTTTTAACTTGCAAACATCATGATACCTATGAACTAAACCCTTTAGAAAGTGTCGACTCTTCTCTTTCCGAACTATTCGACATGACAATCAAAACAGATTCTCTAAATAGTAAATACAAGAGTGACATATTAGCTAAAAGAGAACTTCTGATATATTTATACAGGAAGCTTTCACCTGCGTTAATAAAAACAAACATATATATCCGTTATATTTCGAGAGGTACTTCTGAAAGTATTGCAGATAACATCAAATGCAAGGGAACAAAAATTGAAGCCACCTGCAATAAACTTTTTTCTATAACAACATCAGAAATGAAATTTATTGGTTCCAAGGAATTGCTTATATTATACCGCATTAAAAGAAATGGTACTGTTCAATTAAAAATCAAAAAAGGATTCCAAAGTGGAAAAGACTTTGTTGTTCTGGTTCAATTAGCGGATTATTACAATTTTATAACTGATAATGAACACCAGTTAAAACGCTACTTTTTTGAAGAAAATGTTCGTGATTACCTTGGAAACAACAGAACTAATACAGATATTATGAACACTTTAGAAGCGCAAGATAAGATTGATTTTTGGAATCTTAACAACGGAATAACTCTTCTGACTTCAAGCGCAACTCTATACGACGACACAATTGAAGCAGAAAACATACAGATAGTAAATGGATTACAAACTACCAATACTATATTCAACTATTTTTCGAATGGCGGAACCGATGGTGCAAAACGTTCAGTTTTAGTTAAAATAATTGTATCTACAGAACCAATAGTACGCAAAAACATTATACAAGCAACTAACAATCAATCAGTAATTCCTCTATACTCACTACATGCAACTGATAAAATACAAAAAGACATCGAAGAAATTTTATATAAACATAACATATATTATGAACGCAAAGATAAACTTTACCAAAATCGTGGAGTTCATATCGATGATATTGTAACTCCTCTATATCTCGCAGGAGGATATACAAGTTTAGTTTTAAAATTACCACATAGGGCTGTATCACTTAAATCAAAATTTATGAACAATCCAATTCAATATAACAAAATATTTAACGAACAGATTCCCATTTCTGTATGGATTAACATTGCCACAATCTTAAAAAGAGTAGATAAAATAACCCCTAACTACAAGGGAACCATTAAAACAAGCCAAGATAAATATTTAAGGTCTGTAAGACCAATTGTGTCTCTTATAGTAACTGCTAAAATAATTGGGAAATTAGGCTTTGGCACAAATGATATTATCAAGTTAAATACGCAACTCATAACAAACGAACTCATAAGAGATGTAACACAGAACACTATAAAAATCTTTAATAACAATAATTTAAAGTCTATTAGAAACTTGTCAAGCAGACAACAGACAAATTTAATAATTAAAGAATTAGCAACCCATTATCAACTTCCAGATTTTAATGCTATTGAAAGAAGAAGAGATTTCATATATGATGATTATCAAATTGATGAAGAATTTATTGAAACTGTAAAAGAAATGTTGCCTGCTCAACCTTGGCCAGTAGGAATACATAAAACTATTGCTTCTCAGCTTGGTTGCACAAATGCGAAAGTATCACGAACCATCGAAACACTCATAGATACTGGTGTTTTCAAAAAACAAATAAACGGACATGTTATAAGCAATGAACAAAATTTACCATAATAACTACTCACCCAAACATTTCGAAATAATTATTGTCATTTGATTGTCACTCAACCAAAAACGAGCCAAGAAACGCCGTAAATTCGGCATTTCTTGGCTCATGTACATTATTCAAACTCAATCGTTCCGGGCGGCTTACTGGTAATATCATACATTACCCGATTCACATGGCTCACCTCATTGATGATCCTGCTGGTCACCTTCTGTAATACTTCATAAGGGATCTGTGCGCTCTCTGCGGTCATGAAGTCAATGGTCTTCACGGCTCTCAGTGCGATGGCGTAATCATAGGTTCTCTCATCACCCATAACGCCTACGGATCTCATATTGGTCAGGGCTGCGAAGTACTGGTTGATCTCGCGGTCCAGACCTGCGTTAGCGATTTCCTCGCGGTAGATGGCATCTGCATCCTGTACGATCTTGACCTTCTCAGCGGTCACTTCGCCGATGATACGGATACCCAGTCCGGGACCGGGGAACGGCTGACGGAATACCAGATGCTCCGGAATGCCAAGCTCCAGTCCTACCTTGCGGACCTCATCCTTGAACAGGTTGCGCAGAGGCTCGATGATCTCCTTGAAATCTACATAGTCGGGCAGGCCGCCTACGTTGTGATGGGACTTGATCACTGCGGATTCACCGCCCAGTCCGCTCTCTACCACATCGGGATAGATGGTTCCCTGTACCAGGAAATCCACGGCACCGATCTTCTTCGCCTCTTCCTCGAATACACGGATGAACTCTTCGCCGATGATCTTTCTCTTATGCTCCGGCTCGGATACACCTGCCAGCTTGCTGTAGAAACGCTCCTGCGCATTCACACGGATGAAGTGCAGATCGTAATTGCCGTTGGGACCGAAGACTGCTTCTACCTCATCGCCCTCATTCTTACGGAGCAGGCCGTGATCTACGAAGACACAGGTCAGCTGCTCGCCGACTGCCTTGGATAACAATACTGCTGCCACGGAGGAATCCACGCCGCCGGACAATGCACAGAGGACTTTACCATTACCAACCTTCTCACGAATTGCCTTAATGGACTCTTCCACGAAGGAATCCATCTTCCAGTCACCGCAGCATCCGCAGATATTACGTACGAAATTATACAGCATCTTGGAGCCTTCCACCGTGTGGAGTACTTCCGGGTGGAACTGGATCGCATACAGTCCGCGCTCTACGCACTCTGCTGCTGCCACAGGGCAGTTTGCAGTGGTAGCTACGGTACGGAAACCGGGTGCCAGCTTCGAAATATAGTCGAAATGGCTCATCCAGCAGATCGTATTCTCGGATACATCGGAAAACAGCTTGGAACTGCGGTCTACCTTCACCTCAGTCTTGCCATATTCCCGAACGGCTGCACGTTCAACCTTGCCACCCAGCACATGGGTCATCAGCTGTGCGCCGTAACAGAGTCCCAGCACGGGAACTCCTAAGTTAAACAGATCCTCGGAGCAGGTAGCTGCACCGGGTTCATAGCAGCTTGCGGGGCCGCCGGTCAGGATGATTCCCTTAGGATTCATCGCTTTTATCTTATTCAAGTCTGTCTTGTAAGAGTAGATCTCGCAATATACATTGCATTCTCTGACTCTTCTGGCGACCAGCTGATTGTACTGTCCGCCAAAATCAATGACAACTACCAGTTCTTTTTCCATGGTTGTCCTCCAGTATATTTTTCTGTCCTCTATTATAGGGTATGGTGCAGGGGAAGTCAAACCCTACTGCACCAGTTCTTCCAATTTTCCGAAGGTATAACCCATTTCTTCCCATTTTGTGAGCAGTTCATCCAGAATCTCCCCATTGGTCTTCGAGGTATTATGTAACAGCACCACCGCTCCGGGGTGGATCCTGCCTGTCAGCTTGGAAAAAGCTTCCTCGTGGCTGGGCTGGGCATCCACGTTCCAGTCCACATACGCGAGGCTCCAGAAAAAAGTGGAATACCCCAGATCCTTTGCCATCTGCAGATTCGTCTCACTGTATTTTCCCTGGGGCGGCCGATAGTACATCGCCATCTCCGTGCCGGTGGTCTCCTGAAAAAGAGTTCTCACGTCATCCATCTCTTTCCGAAAAACCGCTGGATCAGAAATTTTCGACATGTCATAATGATGATAGGTATGGTTTCCCACCGTATGTCCGTCCTCCACCATGCGTTTCACCATCTCCGGCGCCGACTCTAGAAAATGTCCTACCACAAAAAAGGTCGCCGGTGCATTATGCTTTTTCAATGCATCCAATATAGCAGAACTATTACCGTTCTCATAGCCACAATCAAAAGTGAGATAGATCTTTTTCTCCTCCGCATCTCCCACATAATAGGCATTGTACTCTTTTAGTTTTTCCGCAGATGCCGTGCCGGTGGGCTGTGTTCCTTCCACCCCGAATCCCAATCCCCAGTTCTCAGCAAAAAGTAAAGCCTCCGTGTTCTCTAACGCTGTCCCCGCCGTCGCCTGTGTCTTTATTTCCCGCTGCATACGCAGACCGTAGACAATGGCTCCGATGCTTCTTCCGAGGAAAAACATTGCCAGCAAGAGCACTCCCAACATCAGACCATTCTTATAATGTTTCTTCATCAATACCGCTGATTTTTTCCCGACTTCCCATACTTTTTTGAAAATAGGATTTTCCCACATCTCGCGATCCCTTACCGGTATTTCTACCCGTCTCTTCTATAATATTCATAATATTTTATGTACTATAGCTTTTCCCTTATGTCATGGATCTCCCCACGCATACACACCAAAATTCATCCCGTTGTATATATTATAAAAATGGATTCTTCGGAGCAACGCCATGGACTGCAAGGAAATGATCCTGTCAGAGGACACCTATGACATTATCACAGACTTTTCCGCATCGGAATTTCTGGGAGATGACAATAATTGTTATGAACGCATCGGAGAAGATTTTTTGATTTTGTATCTGGCCAATCTGGGAATCCGCAATCCAAAGATTGATTTTTTCCCCTATCACAATATGCCGAAGCTTTATGGGCTCATGCAGCTATCTCCCTCCGGTGAGACGCCACCCGGTGCCGCTCCCTTTGATCCGGCAAGCCTGATCGCCAGTGGGATCACCCAGGTACAGCGTCCGCCCCTAAGTCTCACGGGGCAGGGCGTGATCCTGTGTTTTATCGATACCGGTATTGATTACCAAAATCCTGTGTTTCTGGACGAGAACGGCAACAGCCGTATCCTGGCGATCTGGGATCAGACAGTTCAGACCGGAGCGCCCCCTGATGGGTTAAAATATGGTTCTGAATACCGCAGAGAGGATATTAACCTGGCGTTGCGTTCCGAGGATCCTTATTCCATCGTTCCCTCCCGGGACGAAAACGGACACGGCAGTATCCTCGCCGGAGTCGCAGCCGGCAGTGTCGTCAGACAAGGCAATTCTTATATCGGTGCTGCACCGGGTGCCGACATCGTCGTAGTGAAGCTCAAGGAATGTAAGCAATATCTGCGCAGCTTTTATCTGGTGCCCGAGGGTGTTCCCGCCTATCAGGAAAATGATATTATGCTGGGCATCAAATATGCGGAATCCTTCGTGCGGCTCTTCGAACGTCCGGTAGTCATCTGTCTGGGTCTGGGAACCAACCAGGGAGATCACGCGGGCAATTCCTCCCTGTCACGGTATCTCTCTTCCCTCGCTGTCCGCAGAAGCCGTGCCGCCATCGTCTGCGGGGGAAATGAAGGGAACGCCTCACACCATTACCATGGAAGACTAAGCGCTCAGACACCTGGGGAGGATTCCCGGGATGTGGAGATCCGGGTCAGCGAAGGCTGTATCGGATTCTGGCTGGAGCTTTGGGGTGCTCTGCCGGATGCTTTTAATCTGAGCATCCGCACTCCCGGCGGGGAAAATATTCCTGAACTGCGCCTGGGATTGCAGCAAAGTGTGACCTATTCCTTTATTTATGAAAAAAGCAGAGTCACTATCGACTCTGCTCTTGTGGAAGAAAATTCCGGCGAGGAACTGATCCTTGTACGCATCCAGGATCCTACCCCCGGTATCTGGACCTTTCATGTCTCTGCTTCCGGTAGTTTATATAACGGTAATTTTCACATGTGGCTGCCTATCACAGAATTTCTGTCTACTCCGGTATATTTTCTCAATCCGGATCCCGACATGACTCTGACGGAGCCCTCGATGGCGCCGGAGGTTCTGAGCGTTTCTACTTACAACGCAGAAAACAACAGTTTTTACGCAGAATCCGGCAGAGGCTTTGGGCGCACCGGGCAGATCCGTCCGGACTTATCCGCTCCCGGAGTCAATATCTCCACCATTGACGGACGCCGTACGGGAAGCAGCATGGCTGCCGCTATCACTGCCGGAGCCGTAGCACAGTTTTTCCAATGGTCAGTCATTGAGGGCAATAACCGGCTGGCGGAAAGCCGGGAGATCCGCAGTTATTTCATACGCGGTGCCGTGCGTACGCAGGGTCTGAACTACCCCAACCGGGAATGGGGCTACGGCAGACTGAATTTAGAGGAGACCTTCAATGCCCTGCTCCGGGTATGACTATAGGATTTTTCGAATATTTCGGACAATAGAGGCTTCTGTTTTGTACGTTATCTTCCATTTTCATCTGTGTTTTTTGAAAAAATCCTGGCATATCCATAGGACAACGGGCGGTCCGTCATATCCGCAAATCGCAAAGGAAAATTCTCTTTTTCCTCCATGCGGTTCGGGCAGTCTCTCCTGCCGCACCCGAGACAGATTCCGGCACATTTGGTAAAAGGATCCTTCGTCAGCTCCGCATAAAATACCACGCTTTTTTTCGGGATCATGCAATATGCTGCATTACAGGTAACCGGCAATGCAAGCTCCTGCAGAAGCATGGGCAGATTCGCCAGCCGCAGCAGACTGCCTATTTGGGATTCCGAAGTCTCAGAAATCTCCCCACCTAAAAAATGCAGTCTGGCAACATGCAGATTCCGATGCACAGCTACCCACTCTGTATAAGCCCGGTAGCTTTTTAATAATAATTCACTGGACAGCACCTCGATCATATAACTCTCTGTCAGAAATCCGTTCTGCAAATACTTTTCCTGCAGTGCATCGATCCCTTTTCCCAGGGTAATGCCTACAGCCAAAAAAGACTGATCCCTCCCGGGAAAAGTCTCTTTGATTTCTCTGTCCTGCCATCCCGCTTCTGTCTCCAGGCAGGGGATCATCTCACCTGCCAGCCTCTTCAGATTGGGATATTCTTCCGGATCATAATGATATTTTTCCATCACACTGTGCAGAAATTGTTCGTTCCTGCACAGTGCTGTAATTTCTGAAAAAAAAGTCTGCATGTTCACCTGTTCTCCCGGAATACCGGCTATCTCATGACGCCGACATATTTTTACTGCATCCGGTTAATTGTTTTTAATGCGCAGGCATCTGATGGCATTGAGAACAGCCAGTACCATCACTCCTACATCTGCGAAGATAGCAACCCACATATTGGCGATACCCAGCGCACCCAGGATCAGGCAGATGGCTTTGACTGCCAGCGCAAATACGATGTTCTCGTAGACGATACGCAGACATTTGCGGGAAATCCGCATAGCCAGGGCAATCTTGGCAGGATTGTCATCCATCAGGACCACGTCTGCAGCTTCAATGGCTGCATCAGAACCAAGTGCTCCCATGGCGATACCGATGTCAGCACGGGACAATACCGGTGCATCGTTGATACCATCGCCCACGAATGCCAGTTTTTCCTTCGCACCCTTCTCCTGCAACAGCTTCTCCACGCAGCTTACCTTGTCTGCGGGAAGCAGCTCACTGTGTACCTCATCTAATTTTAACTCACCGGCCACATGTTCTGCAACTGTTTTGCTGTCACCGGTCAGCATGATGCATTTCTTCACGCCGGAATTTTTCAGGGAGGCAATTGCTTCCTTCGCACCATCCTTGATCACATCGGAGATCAGGATGTATCCTGCATAGTTACCGTCTACCGCCACATGAACCACTGTACCTACACCGGTATTTTCCGTATAAGCCAGGTTCAGGCTCTTCATCAGCTTTGCATTGCCGGCTGCCACCTGTCTGCCATTCACTTTGGCAGTTACACCGTGTCCGCTGATCTCCTCCACATCACTGACGTTAGAGGCATCCAGTTCTTTTCCATAAGCGTTCTTCAGACTCTTGCTGATGGGATGACTGGAATAACTCTCCGCATAAGCAGCATACTCCAGCAGTTCTTCCTCTGTAAATCCCTGACCGGGATAGATACCCGTTACATCGAATACACCTTTGGTCAGGGTACCGGTCTTGTCAAATACCACATACTTAGTCTCAGACATCGCTTCCAGATAGTTGGATCCCTTCACCAAAATGCCGCAGGCACTTGCCGCACCGATTCCTCCGAAGAAGCTCAAAGGAATGGAAATGACCAGCGCGCAGGGACAACTGATTACCAGGAAGGTCAGAGCACGGATGATCCAGGTGCTCCAGGCTGCCGGGTTGCCCATGATCAGGTTGATCACAGGAGGCAGGATGGCCAGGGCCAGGGCACTGTAGCAGACAGCCGGGGTATAATATCTTGCGAACTTCGTAATAAAGTTCTCAGATTTCGACTTCTTCATGCTGGAGTTCTCTACCAGATCCAGGATCTTGGATACCGTGGATTCTCCGAATTCCTTGGTAGTACGGATCTTTAATAGTCCTGTCAGGTTCACACAGCCGCTGATCACATTCTGATCCACAGTGATCTCTCTGGGAACACTTTCACCGGTCAGGGCACTGGTATTCAGAGTGGAAGTGCCTTCCACAACCACACCGTCAATGGGAACTTTCTCACCGGGACGTACCACGATAATGGTTCCGATCTCTACATCATCAGGATCTACCTGCTCCAGACTGCCGTCTTCGGCCTCGATATTAGCATAGTCGGGACGGATATCCATCAGTGCACTGATATTCTGGCGGCTTTTGCCTACAGCGACCGACTGGAACAATTCGCCGATCTGGTAGAACAGCATAACTGCCACGCCCTCGGAATACTCTCCCAGTCCCATAGCACCTACTGTCGCTACTGCCATCAGGAAATTCTCATCAAACACTTCACCATGCATGATGCCCAGAACGGCTTTTCTTAAAATATCATATCCGATCACCGCGTAAGGGATCAGGTACAGCAATCCCAGCCACAGCCCTTCCAGCGGAACAAAATGTAAAATAACTAATAAGATTGCCGCTACAATAATGCGGATCAATACTTTTTGCTGTTTCTTTGTCATAGGAATCCTCCTTGCTTTCCTACGAAATTATCAAGTCTCCCGGTAAAGAGAGTATCTGCTCTCCTTCCGGAATTCTTCCTATAAATAAATTTCGCAATCGTCCTCTACTTTCTTGCAGGCTTTTACCACATTCTCCATAATGGCCTTCTCATCGCTGCCGTCAGCGAATTCCACTTTCATCTTCTGGGTCATGAAGCTAACAGTTGCATCGGTAACGCCTTCTACCTTCTTCGCTGCATCCTCCATCTTCAGAGCACATGCTGCACAATCTACTTCGATCTTGTAAGTTTTCTTCATGGTAATATCCTCCTCTTTCTCCATTAGCATTTCCTGCTTTTTAGATGCTAATGATTTGCATTTAGTTTTAATATTCATTCATATGAGCCACTGTTCATATGTTTATATTACCATATGCCGGGAAAAAGTCAATACTGTTTTTAAATGTTTTGTAAATTGAAAGTTTACGCGAGCAATGAGCCGCGCATAGGCATAGTGAGGACAGCGATGGGCGCTTGCGCACAAATCGCTGTCTTTACTTATGCCGTGATGCGGCGAACGCCGCGCTATTCATAAGATTGGCAGCGCCTTTTGCGACACATTTATGAATTAGGGGCATGGCTCGTAACGTAGGGTTGCCGTAGACCGGACAAGTTCCGCCTGTGCCCATTCTTTTGCCTCAGTGTGGGCACAGGAGATAGAATCAAGCTTCTCTGTACCCTTCTCCCACCTCAGTGTGGGCACAGGAGATAGGATCAAGCTTCTCTGTACCCTTCTCCCACCTCAGCGTGGGCACAGGAGATAGGCGCAAGCTTCTCTGTACCCTTCTCCCACCTCAGCGTGGGCACAGGAGATAGGCGCAAGCTTCTCTGTACCCTTCTTCCGCCTAAACGTGGGCACAGGAAATAGGATCAAGCTTCTCTGTGCCCTTCTTCCGCCTCAGCGTGGGCACAGAAGATAGGCGCAAGCTTCTCTGTACCCTTCTTCTGCCTTAAATAGTTTATGGGTAGGAAAAGCTTGTTTTGTTACTGATACCCACACTATGAAAAGTTTGTGGGTATGAAAAGCTTGTTTTGTTGCTGATACCCACACTATGAAAGTTTGTGGGTATTGAAAAGCTTGTTTTGTTGCTGATACCCACGCTGTGGAAAGTTTGAGGGTATCAGAAGCTTGTTTCGTTGCTGATACCCACGCTATGGAAAGTTTGAGGGTATGAGAAGCTTGTTTTGTTGCTGATACCCACGCTATGAAAGTTTGTGTGTATCAGAAGCTTGTTTTGTTGCTGATACCCAAATTGTGAAAACCGGAAGGTATAACAAGGGAATTATATATTCCAGAAGGCCTGCGGCAGGCGTTCGCCGCATCACGGCAAAAGTAAAAACCGTGATTTGTGAGCAAGCTCCCAATCACGGTTCTTATTTTGCCTATGCGCGGCTATGCTTTCGTAAACTCTCAATTTATTTCTCTTCCAGCGGAATCTGCTTCAGATTCTCCACAGGCTCCAGGATCTCATTACTGCGAATGTCAATGATAGGTCCGCCGGTACCTTCGATGTATTCTCTGGTAATGGTGACTCTTCCGATATTGTCATCCTTGGGGATCTCGTACATGATATCCAGCATGAAATCCTCAATAATGGAACGCAGGGCTCTGGCGCCGGTGTCACGTTTCATGGCCTTTTCGGCAATGGCATCGAGGGCATCGTCCGTGAACTCCAGTTTCACTTCATCCAGTTCCAGGAGCTTTTGGTACTGTTTCAAAATGGCATTCTTCGGCTCTTTCAGGATCTTCACCAGCATCTCCTTGCTCAGTCCCTGCAGAGTACAGATGATAGGCAGTCGTCCGATGAACTCCGGGATCATGCCGAACTTACGGATATCCTCTACGGTCACCTTAGATAAGATATCGGTATCTTTATCGTATTTGTCCTTTAGTTCGGAATTAAAACCGATGGATGCGGTCTTGGTCAGGCGCTCCTTGATGATCTCATCCAGATCCGGGAATGCACCGCCGCAGATAAACAGGATATTGCGGGTGTTCACCGTAGCCAGGGGCACCATGGCATTTTTGCTATTGGCACCGACCGGTACTTCCACCTCGGCACCCTCCAATAATTTCAACATGCCCTGCTGTACACTTTCACCGCTGACATCCCGGGAATTGGTATTTTTCTTCTTGGCGATCTTGTCGATCTCATCAATGAAAATAATACCTTTCTCCGCTTTCTCTACATCGTTACCGGCGGCTGCCAGCAGCTTGGATACTACACTCTCGATATCATCACCGATATATCCGGCCTCCGTCAATGACGTAGCATCGGCAATTGCCAGAGGCACATCCAGCAGTTTCGCCAGTGTTTTAACTAAATAAGTCTTACCGGAACCGGTGGGACCGATCATAAGGATATTGGACTTCTCGATCTCAATCGCATCCATGGTGTCGGTAGCTACTCTCTTATAATGGTTGTATACCGCTACCGAAATGACTTTTTTGGCTTTTTCCTGTCCCACTACATATTCATCCAGGCTTGCCTTGATCTTATGAGGTGCCGGAATATCTTTGATGTTGAATACAGGTTTGGGACCTTCGGCTTTCTTTTTCTTCTTGAGTTTCTGCTTGTTGGGGATGCCGCCGTCTCCCTGGAGGTCTGCCAGATTCACAAAGCTGATGTTGGGGAATCCGTTCTGTCCGCCGAACTGGTTCAGATCGCCCGGATTATTCAACATGCCCTGGTAGTCGAACTGGCTCACAGTCTCCATGGTCTTGTGCATGCAGTCATCGCAAATGCAGATATGATTAGGCAGCTTGAACATTCTGCCGGCTTTGCTCTCCGGTCTGCGGCAGATGAAGCAGACATCCTCGTACTCGCTGCTGTCCTTTTTGTCCTCTGTCTTTTTCTCATCGGAATTTTCACCCGCAGTATCCGCCACCTGTGTGTTCTCGCTATTTTTTTCGTTATCTTTTTTTTCGTTCAGAGTGGTCTCTGTTTTCTCTTCCTCAGGAATCACTTCTCTATAATCATCATTGTAATTATCTGTCATGTTATTCTCCTCTTTGTCTATTGCGCAGTGCTTATCTCAGTATCACTTCGTGCTACCTCGATATCCGGGCTTCGCCCTACACGTATCGTGTCTTACGTAATCCCGCCTGCAAGCAGTCGGTTTTCGTAATCCACGATCCTTGCACTGCTCATGCCTACGCTTATTATATCTAATTCGAATGACTGCTACAAGTGAAGTTTTTCTAAACAAAATCCCCGGGAGATTCAGACGATCTTCCGGGGGTTTTCTGTCTTTCCAATATTCGGTATTGGGAACCGCTATATTTATTTTTTGTCTGCAGGTCTGCTGCCCAGTGTGAGATTCAGTTCGACAGACACATATTCACCGTTCTGAGGTCTCTGTACCGTTATGGTTACGGAATCACCGGCTGCATAGTACTGTAACATCTTCTGAAGATCAGAGTAGGACGAGATGCTGCTGCCATCGAATTTGGTAATGATATCACCTTTCATGATACCGGCATTCGCTGCTGCACTGCCTTCCTCTACGGATACTACATAGATGCCTTCCGGCATGTTATACATCTGAGAGATCTGGGAAGTTACTTCCTGCTGAGAGATACCGATGTAACCGACTTCATCCTCAGCTACCTTGGTTCTGGTCTGACGCTCCATCAGATCTGCAATGATAGGGCTTGCCGAAGTAATCGGGATAGCATATCCCATACCTTCTACGGCAGTACCACCGATCTTGTTGGAGTTGATACCGATAACCTCACCATTCATGTTCAGCAGTGCACCGCCGGAGTTACCGGGGTTGATGGCTGCGTTGGTCTGGATGAAAGTACCGGTAGAGCCGTTCTCCAGACCGGTAGAGCCGTTCTCCAGAGTGATCTCACGATTTAGGGCACTTACGATACCGTTGGTAACGGACTGACCATATCCAAGAGCATTACCAATGGCAATTACCGGCTCACCAAGCTTCAGGTCATCACTGCTGCCCAAAGTAGCAACGGTAATGGCATTCTTGGTATCATCGCTCAGATCATTTAAAGATACTGCGATCACTGCCAGATCCATATCGGAATCCAGTCCTTTGACTTGTGCCTGTGCTTCACTGCCGTCGATAAAAGTAACAGTCAGCGTATCTGCGCTCTCTACTACGTGGTTGTTAGATACGATCAGCAGCTCATCATCCGTCTTGCCTACAATAATACCGGAACCGCTGGCCGCTTCTTCCTGTGTATACTGCTGGCCGAAGACATTAGCTGTCTCAGTAAAGTTATTCACAATCGATACCATGGCAGGCATGACCTTCTCCACCACATCAGATACATCAGACTCTACATAAGTAACGTTGGTCGCAAGCTGTGGTGTACTCTGGCTGCTCTCTGTTGCAGCTTCGGAAGCAACCTCACCCACCACTGCGGTATCCGTACCGGTCTTAAGCATCCCGGTGCCCTGTTGTACCGCATAGAACCCGATACCGGCAAACAGTCCGAAGAAAAGTCCCAGGCTGACACTTACCATAGCTTTCCGGAAATAGCCTCCATGCTTTTTGGAGTTCTTAGGTTCTGTATTGCTGCCGGTGCTTCCGCCCATCTGGTATGTGGTGTAACCGTTTGCACTTCCCGCAGCGCTTACACCGCTGAATGTACCGGTTGTATTTTCATTGCCGGTTTCGTAACCGGAAAAATTATCATTCTCGTACATAATGCTTCCTCCTATCCTATCTGTAAGTGAGAAATTCTTTTTACCATTCTTCGTTGTTATTTCATTTCTTACTCTCACCTTATGAACACAGTATAACCGTCAATTGTGACCGAATTGTGATAACTTTCTGAAGCAATTATGAAAGATCAAAAAAACCGAAGAAGTTTTCACCTCTCCGGATTTTTCTTGTTATTCAACCGTAACGGATTTTGCCAGGTTTCTCGGCTTATCCACATCACAGCCACGTCCCACTGCCACATAGTAAGCAAACAGCTGCAACGGAATGATTGCCAGGGAATTGGTAAAGTACGGATTCGTCTCGGGAATGTATACCACATAATCCGCTGCCTTCTCGATGGCTTTGTTGCCCTCGATGGTAACCGCCATGACAAAAGCGCCTCTTGCCTTTACCTCTACCATATTACTGATGGTCTTCTGGAACAGAGCCGGCTGGGTTGCCAAAGCCACTACCAGGGTGCCATCTTCGATCAGGGAAATGGTGCCATGCTTCAGTTCTCCGGCTGCATAAGCCTCGGAATGAATATAGGAGATCTCTTTTAACTTCAGGGATCCCTCCAGGGAAATCGCATAGTCGATACCACGTCCGATGAAGAAGATATCTCTCGCTCCCACATAACGGTTGGCGAAATGCTGGATCTTCTCCTTCTGTCCCAGCAGCAGTTCGATCTGATCCGGCAGACATCTTAAATCTGTCAGCATACTCTGGAACTTCTCCTGGTCAATGGTTCCACGCACCTTGGCGAACTTCATAGCCAGCATGTAAAGTGCTGTCAGCTGTGCACTGTAAGCCTTGGTCGTTGCAACGGCGATCTCGGGACCTGCCCAGGTGTACATAACACTGTCCGCTTCTCTGGCGATGGAGCTGCCGACGACATTGACAATACCCAGTACCTTGAAGCCCTTTGCCTTGGATTCCCGCAGAGCTGCCAGCGTATCCGCCGTCTCACCGGACTGGCTGATGACGATGACCATATTGCCCTTCTGCAGGATGGGATCACGATAACGGAATTCGCTGGCTACATCCACCTCTACCGGGATTCTTGCCAGACCTTCAATGACATATTTTGCGGTAACACCGGTGTGATATGCGGAACCGCAGGCCACGATATGGATCTTTGTGATCTCCTGAATCTCCTCATCGCTCATATTCAGTTCTTCGATGACGATATCATTATCCTTGATACGGGGAGAAATGGTATCGTTGATCGTCTTCGGCTGTTCGTAGATCTCTTTCAGCATGAAATGCTCATAGCCGCCCTTTTCCGCAGCATTGGCATCCCAGTCGATGGTCACGGGGGTTTTCGTGATCTCTTCTTCGTCCACTGAGAAGAATCTAAGACCGTCTTCCTTCAGTTCCACCACTTCCTGATTATCTACATAATATACGGTTCTGGTATATTTGAGAATTGCGGGAACATCAGATGCGATAAAGCTGCCGCTCTCACTCTTGCCTACGATCAGAGGACTGTCTTTGCGGGCAGCGAAGATCTTATCAGGCTGATCGGCAAACATGATACCCAGCGCATAGGAGCCCTCTACACGATGCAATACCTTAGTGATCGCTTCCAGGGGATTTCCCTTATAATAGTAGTCTAACAGATGCGCCAGTACCTCGGTATCGGTCTCAGAGATGAACTGATACCCCTTATCCTGCATCTTTTTCTTCAGTGGAATATAGTTCTCAATGATTCCGTTATGTACTACAGCAATGGTACCGGCGTTATTCATATGGGGATGGGAATTGATATCACTGGGAGCACCGTGGGTTGCCCAACGGGTATGCCCGATACCGGAGGTTCCCTTCATAGACTCGCCTCCGTGTGTCAGGTTTTCCAGAACCTTAAGTCTCCCGACAGCCTTTTTGGTGTTGATCTTCTCACCATCAAAAATAGCCATACCCGCGGAATCATATCCACGGTATTCCAGTTTGGACAGACCGTCTAAAATGATCGGTGCTGCCTGTTCTGTTCCAATATATCCTACGATACCACACATAGTCATACATCCTTTCTGTTCTGTTTCCAGTATTCTTTGTTGGAAGTAAAAGCAAGGACCCATTTTCCGGGGAGCCTGCGATAGTTCTTACCTAATAGATAACCTGCATATTTACAGGCACATTGTATATAAAAATGGAGCAACTTGCCGGACATATGATTTTTCCGCAAATATGCTGTCACATCTTTCACCATTCGTTTTCCCTCGGACTCCGAAGGATATGCTGCGAAGACTTCCGGATGTTCTGCCTGGGATACCCCCAGGTCAAAATTCCTTTGGAACTGCTGTACATTGGTATAATTATGGGAATGAATCACCCGGGCATCCGCCGCATAAGCGATCGCATACCCCGCTTCCACCGCTTTCGCCGCATAGATCATATCTTCATTAAATATGGTATGTTTTACGAATCCACCCAGTTCCTCATAGATCTCCCGTCGGTATGCCGCACACACATTGGAGCAGAAAAATGTCTTGATCCCCAATGTCTTAAGATCTTCTGCGGATTTGATCCGTGACTGTGCCGGATAATTAAATTCCCTGGTATAACATTCCACCGGTGCACAATCTTCTCTCGGCAGCTGTCTTGCATAGGATACCGCCACCTGATCCCGCAGCGGTTCCGTCAGTTGTTCGATCAGATTGTCATCTGCCGGCATGGCATCCTGGGTCATCATGACAAAAATATCTGCGGAAGATTTTTTCACACCCATGCGTCTGGTGCCGCCATGATCAAATTCTCTTTTGGAGACATGATATACCTTAATGTTCTGATATTTCTCCAGAAATCTGGTTCCATAGATCAGCTGCTCAAAATATTTTTCTCCGGTGTTCAGCAGGATCACTTCATGTACCGGCACGCTCTGGCTGTCAAGCTTATCTAATAATGTAAATAGTTCTTTCCCCGGTTTATACAGGGGAATGATCACATCGATCTCCATTGCAGAGTGCTCCTTACTTTCCCAATCTCTGGTCTATTATACTTTATCCCCGTCTGTTACACAAGACTTTTTCATATGACACGAGGGAGCTCCGGTGCTCTCCGGAAGACTCCCTCGTCAATTCGTTTTCTTATTTATTCAGATAAGGTGCCGTATCGGACGCAATCTTTCTACTGTATTCCTTTACACTGTCGGTTACGGTGTAGTTCGCATCATCAAACAAGAACTGATGCAGCCATACAACATTGCTCTCCAGATCCAAAGGTACTACACTGCTTCCCTTTGCACCGATGTTACCGGTGGCACGCATGGTCTCTTCAGGGAAACCTCCCTCGTCCACAATACGATATTTTGTGATGTTAGCCAGCAGATCCAGAATATCCTTGGAATCCAGGCTGGTGTAAACATCATCGATGGCACTGTTAAATACCTTGGACAGAGTATCGTAATCGGCCTTCTTCGCTTGATCTTCAATCGCCTGGATCACTTCACGCTGACGTGCAGCACGCTTGAAATCATTACCTGCGGTATAACGGATACGGCAGTAAGCCGTCGCCTGCAGACCGTTTAGCAGCTGTACTCCGGTCTCTGTTACCGGTGTGTAGTCACATTTTAAGACCTCTGCAATACCGATCTGGTAGTTATTGATATGCTTGATCTCCTCGGAGTCCACATCGATATAGACACCGCCCAGACCGTCAATCACTTCACTCAGTCCCTTATAGCCTACGGTTACAAAGTTCGTAATATCCATATCCAGATTCATGTTTAACATCTTAACTGCCTGCTCCGCTCCGCCATAGGAATAAGCCGCGTTACACTTCTGATAGGAGTCCGTGCCGATGTTCAGATACGTATCACGATATACACTGACCAGTTTGATATCGCCGGTATCCATATTGATGCTGGCGATCATAATACTGTCGCTTCGGCTGCCCTTGTACAGCTGGCTGTCCTTCGTTGCATCCACACCGAACAGTGCAATGTTCATATACCCCTTCATTGCTTCGTCCTGTTGTACTTCTTCCGGAATCCGAAGCTCTTCCGTCTCTAATACCGTTACCTTGGGGCCTTCATTATTTGTGTGGGTCATTACCAGATACAATACTGCTACCATGATCAGGATAACCGCAATCTCTACACCGAAGATGATAACCTTTCTTCTCTTCTTGGCAGCACGCTGCTTGGCAGATACTCTCCTCTGTCCGTTACTGTTGCCGGCAGGTCTCGATCCGGCAGGTCGCTGTCCCGCAGGTCTCTGTCCATTTCCGGAAGGTCTTCTTCCGCTTCCGGCTGGTCTCTGACCATTGCCGCCATTGTAGTTAGAATTTGTTGCCATCTTGTCTTCTCCTTGTGTTAATAAGCATTTTTATTGATAAATCCTGTGAAAAATGTCATAAGAATGATCTTAATGTCAAACCCGAGGGTCCAGTTCTCAATGTAATAAATATCATACTCGATCCGCTTCTTGATGGAAGAATCACCACGCAGGCCGTTGACCTGTGCCCATCCCGTGAGGCCCGGCCTCACCTGATGTTTTACCATATATCTCGGGATCTCTTCCTTGAACTTTTCCACGAACTGAGGGCGCTCCGGTCTCGGTCCCACCAGGCTCATATCTCCTTTCAGGATGTTGAACAGCTGTGGAAGTTCATCAATGCTGGTTCGTCTTAAGATCTTGCCGATCCCGGTGACTCTGGGATCGTTTCGCACCGTCCAGCCCTTTTTCTCCTCCGCTGCAGTCTGCATTGCCATACTGCGGAATTTGTACATATAAAATGATTTATTATGAAGTCCTACCCGTTCCTGCTTGAAGATCACAGGTCCCGGACTGGAACATTTTACCAGAATTGCCGACAACAGCATGATCGGTGACATAATGATGATGCCAAACAGGGAACCGACAATATCCATGGCTCTCTTGATCATCATATTTCCGGTGTTGGTCAGCGGCACATACCGAATATTGATCACCGGAAGTCCCATGAGATCCTCCGTGTAAGGTCTGCTGGGGATCAGACTGCTGTAGTCGGGGATGAATTTCGTATGCACGCCGGATTTCTCACAGATATCCACAACACCTTCCAGATAATCATAATCTTTCAGAGAAAGCGTGATCGCGATCTCGTCCAGCTTGTTCTCCGGAAGAATATACTCCAGATTCCCCAACGTTCCCAGGACTTTCACTCCCTTATAGGTAGTCCCTCCCGGAATGTGCTCATCCAGAATACCGCATACAACATATCCCCACTGGGGATTGCTTAAGATTCTGTCAATATACTCTTCTGCCGCTCTGGAATAGCCCACCAGCAAAATATGCTTTAGATTGTATCCCCTTTTCCGGAGTGTCCGCAACGCTTTTCTCATTATGATGCGGGATACCGAAGTCAGAAATACATTCAGCACATAAAAAATTGCCATGACGGATCGCGAAAAGTTGATCTCACGAATGATCATATACAGTATAATGATCAATGCCGCCAGGCCGATGGTATTTGCCTGCAGAATGCTGTAAATCTCATGTCTGCGGCGGACGGTTCGCTTCGGGGAATACACGCTGCACCGGTAATATAGGAGCATATAACCGGGCACAATAAAAGGAAGCAGCTTATAATACTCCTGCACAGGCAGGACACCGATTCCGGGACCGTCGTTCAATATATAAAATTTGATATAATAGGCAAGGACAAAGGATATGGCTGTGATCAGCGCATCCATTATCACAAGAAGCCTGTTAAAGACTTTCTGGTTGTCTTTTATCATATGGGTCACCCAATCTGTAAGTCTGAAAAGCTTCTTTTTAACGATTTCATTCTACAATAACGATGTTTTTTTCTCAACTTAAGAATTTATGAAGCCATTTCTTAAGATTTCATAAGAATTCGAAACACATTGCAATACAGCTGCCACTGGATCTTCACATAATTCCCCAGATGATGCCACCGGAAGGGAACTTTGTGCTGTCTTCCCGTGGTTCCTACAGATCTTTTCAGGCCAGCTGCCAGTCCTTTCAGATATAGTTTTCCCATTCTTTTCTTACAAAAAAACAAAAACTTTATGCCAAATCCAAGCAAAAAAAACGGCAGGTTCAGAATACACTGCAAAAGCGGCATATTCTTGCCGATCACATAAATACTGTTGGCAGACGCAAGTAACGTTTTCCGGGGATTGTATCTGGATCCCGTGGAAGCACTGCCATAATGCAGCACAGCCGCCTTCGGTTCATACCGGTTCTCATAGCCGTAGATCCGGGCACGGTAACCGATATCCAGATCTTCCAGATAGGCAAAATGTTCTTCATCAAAATAACCGATCTCTTCAAATACGGATCGTCTGTAGATTGCGGCACCACCACAGGCGGAAAACACCGGGACAGACTTATCATAATCCGCCGCCGGTCGTCCCTTCCCCCGGGAATAGGCCCAGCCCAGCACGCAGTAACGGTCTCCGGCATCATCGATGAGCTCCGGTCTGTCCCACATCAGCATCTTCGCACTGACGGAAAATATCCTTTCATTTTCGCGGATAGCATCATATAAGCCTCTTACAAAACCGGCTTCTGCCTTTGTATCATTGTTCAGAAGGATCACATATGGTGTCTTCGCTTCCCGGATCCCCAGATTCACTGCATGACAGAATCCGGTGTTTTCCGGTAAAGATATCAGGCGCACACCTTCCCCACACCATTCCTTTTGCAGATATTCCACGCTGCCGTCCACGGAAGCATTATCGATGATCAGCACTTCATATCCGGGGGCATTTTGCTGCTCTCTGCACAGAGAAGTCATGCACTCTGCCAAATATTTCATTCCGTTGTAATTTGGTATAACAACCGTTATTTCACTCATAATGGTTTAAACTCCTCCGGATATTCCGGCAGATAGAGTAATCTTCCTCTTTGCCGTAACGCTTCGGACAACTGCAGACTTAAGGTTCGGATATCCGCACCCTCCGGCAGCGTAGTAATATTAAATATCGGCTGCTCTTTCGGTAGTCTCCGAATCTCGGTATACGGAACTCCCACGATTTTTTCAAACACTTCCCTGCATTCGGGTCGGATACGAATACAGCGAAGATCCAGCGCTTCCGCATCCTGGGACAGCTCCGCGCGGTGCAGATATCCGCCGAATCCCTTCGGCAGTCCTTCATAAAATACGGTTCCGTCTGCCGTCATTCTGCCGCCGATGATCTTGCCGTGTTTCTTCCCGGACAATACTCTGCCGCCTACAGCTGCCACATCCGGCCTGGCTTCCCATACTTCTTTATATTTTAACCGATAAAATCCTACATGCCTGGTCTCTGTCGCGGTGGCCGGGATATAACGGCGGTCCGCATGATCCTGCAATGCTCTCATCCCCGCATCATACGCATATTTTTTGCTGTTTGGATTGGCTGCTGTGGATGCCTCATGACATCTCCAGTGATACAACACCTTCGGAATATGGAGTATTCTCTTCTCCGCAGTCTGCCCTCCCTCTGTCAGCACTTCCGCTACACAGCGCAGTACCAGATCATAGTCCTGGGCACCGTCAAATTTCGGACGGAATTGCAGGCTTTTCAGCAATTTACTCTCCATTACCAAAAAATGACAGATATAGTTATTGCTGAGAATTAAATCGTAATTAAATTCTTCTTTATAATTGGGCTCATAGTATCTGGTCTCTTCTCCATCGCACTTATCTTCATCCGAATAGGCGAAGGCGACTTTGACACCTCTGTCATATGCTTTGATGATCGCATCAGCCATTTCGTACAACGCATCCGGTGTCAATACATCATCATGATCCAGCAGACCGATATACTCTCCCTTCGCATAGGGAAGCGCCTGATTGGTATTAGCAGCGATTCCCGCATTTTCTTTCAGATGCACATAGTGGAGCCTGGGATCTGCTGCGACAGGTTCTGTCTCGCCATCCGTCGGCTGCTCCTTCAGGAATCCCTGCTGCTTCAGTACCTCCTCCACACTGTGATCCTCCGTGGCATCTGCCAGGATCAGTTCCCAATGGGGATAGCTTTGTTGCATAACGCTTGTTATCATTCTGTTCAGATATGCTTCCGGCGTTCGATATAAGGGTACCACAATACTGAACGTAATCGGCTTCTCCCATTTTCTATCACTCTGCCTTACCAGCTCTGCTTCCGAACAGGGCACAAAAAAATAGCGGTCTGTCTCTGTCAGGCGCTCCCTCACAGAGATCCAGGTTTCCCTCAGGCCGTTACGTTGCAGATAATATAGAGTTTTCTTAAGGTTTGCCTTGTTTAGCTTTGCCACAGATACCTCCAGCTTTTCATAAAAGAGCAAACCGCCCTGCTCGGGCGATTCGCTCTTTTGAAAACTAATATGATTTATGGAGCACTGCCTTACAGTACTGCCTTTACATCCTCAGTCAGCTTCTCTACCTTAGCCTTTGCATCCTCTAAGCTGGTTCCCTTGACACCCATGTAGAACTTGATCTTGGGCTCAGTTCCGGAAGGACGTGCACAGCACCATGCATTGTCAGGAAGCTCGAAGTACAGAACATTGGACTTGGGAAGTCCTGTGGTAGTCTTCTCTCCGGTCTCCATGTCGATGATAACATCGTTCTGGTAATCACGGAACTTCTCTACCTTCAGATCTCCGAATGCCTTAGGAGGATTCTTACGAAGCTTCTCCATGATCTCGGCGATCTGTCTTGCGCCATCGATACCCTTCATGGTGATGGTATACTGGGTCTCCTTGAAGTAACCGTACTTCTCATACATGGATACCATCATATCCCACAGAGTCATGTTGTGCTTCTTGCAGTAAGCTGCTACTTCGCACAGACACATCACTGCTACGATCGCATCCTTATCTCTTGCGTGGGTACCTGCCAGGCAGCCGTAGCTCTCTTCCAGGCCAAATACGTAGTTGTTGCTGCCGGTCTGCTCGAAGAGTTTGATCTGCTCGCCAATGAACTTGAAGCCGGTCAGTACCTCGATCAGCTTTACGCCGTAAGCCTGCGTAATAGGTTTGGTCATGTTGGTGGTAACGATGGTAGTTACCAGTGCGGGATTCTCGGGCATGGTACCGGTCGCCGTCTTCTCTCTTAAGATATATTCTGCGATCAGCATGCCGGACATATTACCGGTAAATGCCACATACTCGCCGGTCTTGGTATCTTTTGCATACACACCCAGACGGTCTGCATCGGGATCGGTTGCCAGAACGATATCCGCATCCTTCTCCTTCGCCAGACGAAGCGCATAGGTAAATGCCTTGGGATCCTCAGGGTTCGGGTAATCCAGTGTGGTAAAGTCAGGATCCGGATTCTCCTGTTCGGGAACTACATAGACATGCTTGAATCCCAGCTCAGACAGGATACGTCTTACCGGCTTGTTACCGGTACCGCATAACGGAGTATATACGATCTTGATGTCATCTGCCATTTCCCTGATCACATCAGGATGAATGATCTGCTTCTTCAGCTCTGCCATGTACTTGTCATCGATCTCTTTGCCGATCACTTCATAGAGTCCTGCTGCCACAGCATCCTCTCTGCTCATGGTCTTCACGGTATGATAATCCTTGATGGACTGTACTTCGGTAATGATGTCCTTATCGATAGGAGCGGTTACCTGTGCGCCGTCCTCCCAGTATACCTTATAGCCGTTGTACTCAGGAGGGTTGTGACTGGCGGTAACTACAATACCTGCAGTACATCCTAACGTCCGAAGGGCAAAGGACAGCTCCGGGGTAGGTCTTAAAGATTCAAAAATGTATGCCTTGATGCCGTTGGCTGCCAGACATCTTGCTGCCTCATCGGAAAACTCGGGAGACATGCGGCGGGAGTCGAATGCGATTGCCACACCCTTACTCTGTGTACCGCGCTTGATAATATAATTGGCAAGACCCTGAGTTGCCTTACGAACGGTATATACATTCATACGGTTGGTTCCTGCACCGATCACACCACGTAAGCCGCCGGTACCGAATTCCAGTTCCTTGTAAAAACGATCTTCCACTTCTGCTTCATTATTGCGGATTGCCAGAAGTTCCTCCTTGGTCTTCTGGTCAAAATAATCATCATTTAACCAGAAATTCAGTTCGTCCATATAACTCATTTTCCTATCCTCCTGTTTTATCGCTATCTTTCAATATCTTTCCATATCTTCAGTAAACGCTCTCCGGTGATATTTTACCATAGATTCCCTCTACTGAAAAGAATTATTTAACGTCCGCTAACTGCCGGATCCTTCAGTGCGTAATCGCTGCGATCCAAAGAGAAATTCGGATTGTAATAGGGATCTCCCGCCTCCAGTTCAGCCTTCCATTTTTCACGGAAATGCTCGGATTCTCTGTTGTAGCGCTCTGCCTTTTCTCCCTGATCGTCCAGTCCTCTGGAGATGGATTCGTAATGATACAGTTCCGCAAAGGGAGTCCACACATTCAGAAGTCCCAGTTTACGTAATTTCAGGCAGAAATCCACATCATTTAAAGAGATCACAAAGCTCTCATCCAGACCGCCCACCTGCTCATACAGGCTCTTTTTCACCAACAGACAGGCACCGGTCACCGCTGTAACGTTCTGGGTATAACACAGACGTCCCATGTAGCCTAAGTTCTGTACCGGGATGCGATAATGGGTATGTCCTGCCGTGCGGTGTGCTCCCAATCCGATGACCACGCCGGCATGCTGGATCGTCTTGTCCGCATAATACAGTTTGGCACCTACGGCACCCACATCCTCTCTCTGGGCATACATCAGCATCTCTTCCATCCAGTTGGCTGTGATAACCTCCGTATCATTGTTCAGCAGTAAAATATACTCACCGGAAGCATAAGACGCTCCCAGATCATTGACCGCAGAATAATTAAAGTCACCATGATATGTCACAATGGAAATCCGTCCGTCCCCGCTGTGCAGGATACCGCCGTCATGGCCGCAGACTGTATGCAGCTTGCATCTTTCTTCATAAGAATCATCGCCGGACAATCCCAACAGTTGGGAATAATAGTCCTTGATCTCCGGTGTGGTACTGTTATTTTCCACGACAATGATCTCGTAATTGCTCCAGGTGCTGTTCTTTTGGATCGAGGTAATACAACGCTTCAGATCCTCAACGTGGTCCTTATTGGCGATCACGATGGAGATCTTCGGATCTCCCAGGATCTGATACCGGATCCGGAAGATCGTGGCGCAGGCTCTGGTACTGGTGATCTGAAAATGCTTAAAGCCATGCTTTTTCAGATGATCTGCCACAGCTCCCTTTGCCGCCTCAATGGCATAAGGCTTCGCGTCAATGCTGGCTGCGGTACTGCCCTCATGGCTTCTCCAGTAGTACATCAGTCTGGGAACATGAACGATCTTTTCCGCTCTGTCGGTCAGACGCAGGATCATATCGTGATCCTGGGCACCGTCAAATGCGGTGCGGAACAGTTCCTCTCCCTCTAACAGTTTTCGGGAAAAAACGCTGAAATGGCAGATATAATTATTCGCCCGCAGATTGTCCGGTGCATAGTCCGGCTTAAAATGCATGGTCAGCATTTTATTAATATCATTTTCCTTGAAAGTGGTCTCATCACAATAAAGATAATCCGCACCCTGCTCATTGATCTCCTTCACATACGCATACAGTACGGAAGGATGTAAAATATCATCCTGATCAAACAGGCCGATATAATCTCCGGTAGCCAGCTTGTAGCATTCGTTGGTGTTATAGGAGATACCGCCGTTATGATCCAGGTGCTTATAGACGATACGACCATTCGCCTTCGCCGCGTACTCCCTGCAGAGTTCCTCGATATAGGAGTGCTCCGCGTCGGAACCGTCCGCCAGACACAGTTCCCAGTTGGGATACGTCTGATTCATGACGCAGTCCAGCATCTGGATCTGGAATTCCCTTTTATTGTTCCACAGCGGAACCAGAATGCTGATCTTCGGCATATAAGGGAATATCGTCTCTTCTTCCTTTTTCCGCTGCTCCGCATCAGGAAAGCTTCCGGTTCCGTAGGACTCCATCAGGCTCTTCTGGCGACTCTTGTTGCGGATCTTACGCAGGATATCCTTCGGTCCGCCACAATGGGACAAGCGATCCCTCTGTCTCTGTGCGAAATGGATCAGACTTCTCGCCGGACCCGTGGCTTTCCAGAATTTATTCTTTTTGATCCGGTCCAGTTTGAACTGCAGGTCCTCTTTTTCCGATTCCAGCACTACGATCTTGTCTGCCAGATCTGCACATTTTTCGTGCTCCCTCTCGTAGGCTTCTTGATAATTGATCTCAGACATGTTTTTCCTCCGTCAAATATTTTCCCGTTGTATTCCACAGTTTCAGCTTACTGATCCGATGGACCGCAAGAACGGCGATTCCATAATTCCCCGGAGGCAGCTGCCCTGTTTTCCGTTTCACACAGAAACCTCCCAGCGCCACATTTTTCTGGTCCGGAAGATTCTCCTCCAGTTCCTGCCGATATGCAGGTAAAATCTTCATGGACCATACCTTCCGGTCCGCCTCCCGCTGTCCCTGCGTATCTTCGGGAAGCAATACTAAAAATTTATCATAACATGCGTTATCATCTCCCAGGATCACACTGTATCCCTGGATCCGCTCCGGCCCTGCAGTCTCCACCCGTGCCATCAGGCAGTCATCCTGTCTTGCATTTTCCAGAAGCTCCTGCCAGCTCTCACATCTCCATGCCGGCTCCTGTAAAATATTCCGGTCTGTAAGATATGCCGGAACCACACGGCTGTCCAGTCCTTCCCGGTTCAGTCCCATAGGGTAAAAAGGATCCACTCCGCGGAACTGAGGATGCATCTGGTAAAGCAGTTCTCTCTCTTCCGTCAGGCGTCGCATTTTCTCGGGACTTTCGTCGCTTCCGCGGCTCAGGGATTCATGATGATATGCAAAACAGTCATTCAGCACCACATTGTAATATCCCATTTCCACCAGACAAAATCCCAGATCCACATCATTATAGGCCACCCGCAGTGCCTCCCGGAATCCACCCGTCTCCCGGAATACCTCTGTCCTTATCAGCAGACAGGCACCCGTCACTGCCACGCAATTCAGATCAAAGCGATTTCTGCCAAAATAATAAGACTTATCGTCTTCCATGAACTGGAGCTTATGCACCGGTCCCACCGGCAGATTGACAATACCGTCGTGTTGTATTTTCACGGAATCCGGATAATACAGCTTTAGGCCCACGCTTCCCACATAAGGCTGCATAGCGCGGATCACCATTTTGTCCAGCCAGTCATTGCCGCACACTTCTATATCATCATTTAAAAACAGCAAAAACTTTCCTTCCGCCAGTTCAGCTCCCCGGTTGCACATCGCTGAAAAATTAAATTCCGCCGGTTCATAAATATAACGGACAGGGACACCGCTTTCCCGGATCCGTCCGATCAGATCTTCCGTTTTTTGCTTATTTTCCGCACTGCTTCCGTTATCCACCAACAAAATTTCAACAGGGATCCTGCCCTCAGACCTTCTCGTCAGGGAACGCAGGCACTTCTCCAGTACCTCCGGATTATCTTTGGAGGGAATGATCACCGAGACTTTAAGCTCTCCTGCGAATAACTCTTTGGCACCTTCCGCCGCCCTGGAGGCCAGTTCCACCGCCAGCTGCGGTGACTCCTTTTTCAGCTGGTAATTTTCCCAGGGAGTGCACTCCCGGCTGTCCCGGTCTGCACGTGCATCCGGTCCCTGGATTCCTATTCCGTCTGCGGAAAAAGTTCCATGGAACAACACGGTTTCCATATGACCGATGGAATGACAATCTCTCTCGAACCCTCCGGCTCCCAAAAACAGGCGATCCATCAGCGGACGGATCTCTCCGGCATCTGTAAAAATAATTTCTTTTCCAGTGCTCTCGTTCTCTGTCACGACCGGATTTTCTCCCATTCTCTGCAGCAGACTGCTCCGTACCGCAACGACACTTCCCACATAGAAAAAGGCTCTGTACAGATCCGGTGACCAACAGGGTTTGTACCAGGGAATGCAACGCTCTCCCTTCTCATTCATCAGGTCTTCATCACCGTAGACGATTTCTGCTTCCGGATGCTTTGTAAAATAAGCGTTGATCCGCTCTGTCGCATTATCTGCCAGTCGTCCCGCCGCCTGTCGGAAAATGACGAATTCCACAAGTCCCGCAATTTCCCGGGGTTCCGCGCTTTCCCGGTCCTGCTCCACTGCCCACTGTTCATAGGTGACCTTAAGCTGCGCCAGTTCTTTTTCGTATTTTTTATCCTGCTGTGCGATCAGCACCTGCTTCACCGCTGTCCGAATACCCAAGCTGCCGCTCCCTTCTTCTCCACTCCCATCATATCTTTTGCCATTGCCTGAGGGATCTGTACGATCTCCATTTTCACAGACAACGTATTCTCCGCCTGCCGGTTCAGCACATCTGCCCGGATCGTCATATTGGGATCCTCCGTGGCAAATATCACGCTGGGATGGTCCGCTCCCTCTTCGGATTTCAGGATTTTTCCGTTGGTAGTGAACACTTTCTTATCCTGCAGAGGAACCGGCTGTCCGTTCATGGACAGTTCCCGAATCTTACAGATGCAGGAACACATTGCCGGATCCAGCCGCAGATAATGTACGTTACCGTCGAATTTCACGGTAAATTCTGCCTCTTTTTCCGCAACATAGACATTTTCCGGGAAATAAGAATTCTCTTCGGAAAATCCCTGTCCCTTGTCTTCATAGATCTGTACCCGCAGTTCTCCTTCCGACTGACGAAAACGCCCGATCCATTCGGTGGGTTTATAGATTTCGCCGCCTAAGAGATTCCGGATCTCACCCATGGACAATTTCTGTCCGGTGACATATTTCTGGAATTCCCGCTCCTGCTCTCTGTACTGTCTTGCCTCATTTTCCGTAATGTCCAGACGATCTAAGATCCGGTCCAGTTCCAACGCATTGCGTCTTTCATTCTCCAGAACATAACAGTAAATTGCCCGGAACGCCAGTGCTTTCGTATCTATGACACGGTCAAAGGTCCACTCGTAATCGATCAGTGTCCAGTGATCCCCGTCCACCAGAATATTGGCAAAGATCAGGTCAAAATCCGCTACCGGAACTTCTTCCCCGAATCCTACCCTCTCCAGATACTCCGCAAACAGGCTGTGGAATCCTTCGATATCCTGTCTGTCCAGACATTCATCCATCAGTTCCGACAACGGTCTGCCCGATACGAATTCAAATTCCGCATAAGGGATGCCGTCCTCTTCTCCCGGATGACAGACATTAACGTCCAGCCGGCTTCCGGCATAACGTCCTTTTAATTTTTCATACGCTTCCATCATATGGCGCACATGCGCCTCGGCTTCTTTGGTCAGCGGATATTTCCGCACGATCCGATTCCCCCGGTCATCCCGCAGGATCTCCGTACGGATGCGGAAGCTTTCCGCACGGTCGTTGGAATATCTGACATATTTCAGGTCCAGAGGCTTACCGATCACTGCCAGATAAGAATTGGAAAATACAGAAAAAAGCCCTTCTTCCACGATTCCGTCAAAAGCACTTTTTTCATCGAATAACAACATTCTGTCGCGGTCGAAATTCCGCAGATTATTGGACAGTTCTCCCCGGCCCGGCAGATATGCATCCGAATAGACTGTGGTCATGAATTTATAATCGGGATACGGATAATAAAAACTGCGTTCTCCCACACCGCAGGCATCGAAGATCTTCTCCAGTTTTTTCCGGGAAAAAGTACGCACGACGCCGCCGTTCGGATAATTTTCAATTCCGGAAAACCAGTCTCCCAGGTGATCTTCCTTGCAGCCCGCAAAATATTTCAGTCCGTATTTGTTCTCAATAGCGATAACGATTCGTCCACCCGGTGCCAGATGCTTTTGCAGAATTTTCAGAAAATCTTCATAAGGTGTGCTGCCGCCTATGTAAGCCTGGCCGTACTCGAAGACACCAATGAGGCAGATATAGTCATAATCTGCGGGCAGATCCGGTTCCACATCTGTAAAATTGCCCACATGGATCGTCACATTTTCACTTTCACTGTGCCGGTACGCATTGATCAGACTGCGCTTTTTTGAGAGATCCACGCAGGTCACCGATCCGGCTTTCCGGGACAGGGCTCCTGTAATGGCTCCGCAGCCGCTGCCTACTTCCAACACTTTGTCCGTCTTTTTGATCGGAAGAAAATCCACGATATTTTCCCGCAGAGCCGACAGATGATACAGGATCGGCCAGCTTTTTCTCTCTGCGATGATCTGGTCATATTCCACGGTACTGTATTTTTTTACAATCTCCAGAATCTCGTCTTCCACACTGCCGTCACAATAATAATCCTCTCCGGGATACTTATCCAGATTCAGTGTTACTTTGCCGATGGTCTCTGTCATTCTTTATTTCTCCTCCGCATCCCACACTTTCGTGTTGGAATCCATATCATAATAGCCTACGGTGTTTTTATCGGATACTACTGTAATATTCAGGGCATCATACAGTCTGTGATAGACCTCAAAGGTATCCTGATTGTACCCCGTCACTCCCAGAGACAGCAGATATTCTCCGCCCTGCAGATTCATCTTCTGTGTAAAAGTCACATTTTTCACATCACCTGGTTCCACACTGTCTAAGAACGCCTTCTCGATCATGGTATTGGTACCGGTGATCTCCACACCGATAACATTTTTCACGGAAAATGCAAAAATCGGTGCCGGTATAGGATCCATAAACCGGACCTTCATATGGATGGTAAACATTGTCCCCTTCAGAATGGCATTGGTAGGCACACCCCTGTCATCCGTAATGTAAAATTCTTCGATCTGTGCCTGCTTTGTACCGTATTCCAGGGCATTGGGATTCTGTCCCTTCGCCTCCGCGGAAGCCTCAGCAGCATCTTTGGCTACGCCATCCGCCTTTTTCGCAGCGGCTCTCTGCAGATCTTCATCATCTAAGAGATTCTCCGATTCCTTACCGGCATTTTCGGATTCATCGTACTGTCCCACCAGTACCCGTTTATAAGTATCGATCATGGCCTTGGGGCTGCCTTCCCCCAGAATATTTCCCTGGTTCAGCAGATAGACGCGGTCGCAATATTTACTGATACTGCTCAGATCGTGACTGACGAAGACGATCGTCTTGCCCATTTTCTTGAATTCTTCGAATTTATGATAACATTTTGCCTGGAAAAATACATCACCGACGCTCAGAGCCTCATCTACGATCAGGATCTCCGGCTCGATATTGATCGCCACTGCAAACGCCAGGCGGACGAACATACCACTGGAATAGGTCTTTACCGGCTGATAGACATAATCTCCGATATCCGCAAAGCTTAAGATCTCCGGCAGCTTTGCCTCGATCTCTTTTTCGGAAAATCCCATCATGGTACCATTCAGATAGACATTCTCGATACCGTTGTATTCCATATTGAAGCCGGCACCCAGCTCCAGCAGAGCGGAGATACGCCCGTTGACCAGCACCCGTCCGGAAGTCGGATTCAATACTCCGGTAATGATCTTCAGGATAGTGGACTTACCGGAACCGTTGGTACCGATGATTCCCACGGTTTCCCCCTGATAGATCTTCATACTCACGCCTTTCAGGGCATAGTGGAGCTTATGTTTGGTCTTTTTACCGAATCCGAAAGCTTCCTTCAGACGATCCGAAGGTTTATCATATAATTTATAGATTTTCTGGACATTATCAACTTCAATTGCCAGTTTTCTCTTATCCTGCATAATGTCTTAATCCTTTTCTTTCAGTGTTACACTGTCTTTATGGTACCACATGGCCAGAGAACGGTTGGCCTCATTGTCCGCATCCTCGGAGATTTCTCCCATGCACAAAAACCACGGGCGGAACTGATAGGCCGGCAGCTGCACATCTTTTTCCGGTCCGGACAGAATTGCCACCCGCTCCAGATATTCCTGATGGAAATTATAAGCCTCCCCGGTGTGCACATAATAATAGGCTCCGTAGGACGAATAATGTCCCGCCTGATTGGATGATGCCCGGAAGATCACAAGACATGCCACACCGATCAGCGCATAAAACCACCAGGCTGCTGCGCCGTTTCGTATGGCCCACTTCTGTATCGTCAATTGCCCGGTTGTCTGCTCCGCTCTTTTCTCCAGTAACTGTCGCAGCCACCCGATCCAGTAGATCTCATTCAGAAATAAAAGCAGCAGATAGGTGATTTTTACTGCATTCAACGTTCTGGACAGTCCCGCATGTCCCAGGGAATACAGGCTCGGTGTATAGCCGGTCGCATACAGACAGAAGGACAAGGCGAGTACGATCCCCGGATAACGAAAACGGTAATCCGTGCTTTTCACTGCCTGCCAGATCATAGGTACCAACAATAACATCACCATCAGAACCACCGGTCCGGTATATTCCGGAATGTGTTTCACGGCTTCCAAAAATGATCTGCCGATGGACTCCAGCGGTCCGTAACCCCAGCCCACATAGCTGCGGGCACGTACGGAATTTCCAGGAGCCGCCACATTCAGGCCGAAGCCTATGATATACACCAGTGTAGACGGCAGCAGCCACAGCCCCGTCCTGCGCCGTTCCACTACCACGCTGACCAGAAGGATGGTCAGAAGACACAATAATCCCTGCAATGCCGTGACGAAATTGCTTCCCGCCGTAATCATGGCAAGCAGAACCGATGCAGTGAATAACAGACCTTTCGCGGTTCTGCCCTCTGCTCTCTCCAGGCAGATGGCCACAGACAAAAACAAAAGTCCGAAACCATGCATTCCCACATAGTGGATCCCGCCGTTATACCAGTAGAAGCCGCTCTGCGCGGAATAGATAAACATAAATTCCGCTATAGTGATCACTGCCTGAATTGCCAGGCTGCTCCATTTCTCCATTCGGAAGACTTTCCGCAGGATCACGTGGGTAAACACCATGCTTCCCGCCAAAAGCAGTAACAGAATGAACACCGGTCCTAAGAAATAATACTGCTCTCCCCAGACAGCCGGCATCAGTGTCATGAAAAAAATAGAAGAATACGTTCCCTGCCATGCATACCACTGGGTTCTGGAACAATCCAGTGCACCGGAGATTGCCGCCCATTTCGACTGCTCCTGCTCTATGGCAGCTCTGGCAAATCTTCCAAAGTTATAGTCGTCATAATAAGGAACCGCATAAATCGTCAGTCGAAACAGTGGGATCAGTGCTAACAACAGCAGTCCGCAACAGCCCACTGCCAGCAGTACCCTGCCCGGCTTCCATAACAATATTTTTCTTAACTTTTCAAGAGCACCCTTCAATTACTTTCACCCTTTCTGTTTCCCCCACAACAGTTCCGTAATGCAGTACCTCCCCACAAGGTTCTTCATTTATAAAAGCTTTTTGCCATGCTCTGTTTATTTTTACAATATGTTTTCTCCGTTCCTCGAGTTCTCGGAATGGTAACAGTCCTTCGTATTACAATACATCTGCGAAATGCACTTTCAGTCTCTTAAAGATCACAGCACCCAGTCCGAACAATACCACCGTCACGATCCAGAAATACATCGTGGAGAAGAAATCCCGGAAAAACCATTCTTTCTCGTAGATCGCACTGCGGTAGCCATTCACGATATAGACCAGCGGATTCAGCTTCAGGATCATGATCCACTCCGGAGACAGCGCGTCCAGATTCCATAAGATCGGAGTGGCCCACATGCCGATCTGCAATCCGATGCTGATGATCTGGGACAGATCCCGGAAAAACACCACTACCGCACACGTGGTGTAGCTGAGTGCCAGCACAAATATAAACAGGCAAAAACTGTAATAAATGATCTGTATAGTGTAGATTGTGGGGTAATAGCCGTAAATAGCCGCTACGATCAACAGGAGACACACGAAAAATACATGGATAAAAGTAGCCGCAATAATCTTGATGATCGGCAGGATGCTGATCTTAAATACTACTTTTTTCACCAGATAGTTGTACTCTAAGAGTGCATTGGTGCCGTTGTTCAGTGCCTCACTGAAGTAGAACCAAGGCACCAGTCCCGCTGTCAGGAAAAGTACAAAAGGCACTTCCACGCCCTCCCGCAGGGGTGTGCTGGTATTTCCCATGATCTTGTCGAAGACGATGTAATACATCGCCACGGTTACCACCGGCTGTGCCATCGCCCAGACCGCGCCCAGGTAAGAACCCGCATATCTCTTTTTAAAATCGTTTTTCGCCAGCTTCCAGATCAGATGTCTATTCTGGAATAACTCTACCGGCAGTCCGGTAAATTTATCGTACCAGTGGATAAACGCAAAGCATGCCGCCGCAATGACAACGCAGGAGATGATCTTTTTCGCCAGCTCCTGGCTTTGATCCACAGCAGGTCCCGGATTCTTATGGAACACGATGAGCAGAGCCATGATCACTGCCGCTGTCACGAACAGGGCAATACCTGTTTTCTTACTGATTTTCACACTTTTTTTCATGCTCTTTTTCCTTCATGTACTGTTCCAGAGTGCCCCACTTGGTATCCTTCTCGGATAATATCAGTTCCATACCTTCGGGGATGGGCCATTCCACACCGATATCCGGCGTGTTATATGCAATACCGCCCTCATCATCCGGATGATAAAAATCGGTACATTTGTAGCAGAACTCTGCGTAATCGGACAGTACCAGAAATCCATGCGCGAAATTTTTCGGAATAAAGAACTGCTTCTTGTTCTCCTCAGACAAAAGTACACCATACCACTGCCCGAAAGTTTTGGAGCCTTCCCGCAGATCCACAGCCACATCATAGACTTCTCCGCGGATCACACGTACCAGCTTGTCCTGCGGAAAATGCTTCTGAAAATGAAGTCCTCTGAGAACTCCTTTTTTAGAAGCAGACTGATTATCCTGTACAAACACTTCCGGGATTCCCGCTGCTTTAAGATCATTGTAATTATAAGTCTCCATGAAATACCCTCTGGCATCACCGAACACCGTGGGGGTAATGATCTTCAATCCTTCGATTTCACATGTTTCTACTGTTATCTTGCCCATTTATTTCATCCTCACTCTTTATTATTTTCATTCATAGGTGATATTCATATCGACTCTGCCTTCGATACCGTCCACTTTTCCCTTGGAGGTATACTGCCAGGTCTTGTAATATCCCTGATATAACGGCACACTACGGTACTCCGCAAGCCAGATATGATAGTTCTCCAGTCTGGCGGTCTGCAGATTATTGTTGTACCAGTTGCGGCTGGCATAGACGCCTGCTGTATATCCGGCATTTTCTACCGTCCGGCAAAAAGCCTCACATACCAGGGTTCTGGTCTCCGCATCCAGTCCGTCCGCCCGGCCGTTTCCTCCGGCACCCTCCGTATCAATAAATACAGGATAGGTCAGTTGGAAATCACGGATCAGCTCCAGCACGGCAGAAGCCTCTTCCACCGCCTCTTTCTCATCTGTAGCCTGGGTAAAAAAGTACACACCCACCGGAATCCCAGCGGCTGTTGCACCTTTCATGTTGGCGACAAACTGTGGATCCTCCACCAGACTTCCCGTAACCGAACCGCGGTAGCCCGCACGAACGATGGCAAACTGTACTCCGGCATTTTTCACCTTATCCCAGTCGATAGTGCCGTTCCACTTGGACACATCGATGCCGACCTTCGCATTGCCGGATGTAGTCTGCAGCTTTTGGATCTCGGTCTTGTCCGCATCTGCCAAAGCTCCTGCCACAGCACTGTCCTCGGCATCCGCATCGACTTCATCCTCTGTCTTGATCAACAGAGAAATATCATCAATGGCCAGGTATTCCACTTTTTCTTTTACATGCACTTTGGTCTCGGTGATGGGAACTTTATATCCTTCGATGGGTAACAGTTCCATATAATAATCGCCGGAATCCAGATCAGCAATGTAGATCACGCCGTCCTGATCCAGATCCTTGTAATCTCCCAGACCGTCCACCCGGACATAGAAACTCTCTCCGGTCACCGGTACACCTTCATTGTCCACGATCTGGATGCGCAGATCCTTTTCCACGGAAGTCGCCACCAGTGACAGGCGGTGGCTGTTATCTTTCGCCGCCTCCAGGATCGGATTCACATCCGGATCAAAAAACGTATTATCTTTTAAAAAGGCTTTCAGGTCGTTGCCGATCCTGCCATCCGCTTCCGCGGTGTCCGTCTCCCCGGTGCCCTCCGGCACGGGATCCACTGCTTCGCCGTCACCTGCATTCTGCGCTCCGGACACCGCCGTGTTCTGGCCGGATGTGGGGGACAGTTGTTCCCTGTTCACATACATTACCGCCAGTGCCACCAGCAGGATCACCGCCATGGAGGCCAGGATCCCCATTTTCCGCAGCTTAGAGTCCATTTGCTACCTCTACCAGATATTTACCGTAATTCGTCTTCAGCAGCGGCTCTGCCAGTGCCAGCAGCTGCTCTTTATCAATAAATCCACGTTTGAAAGCGATCTCCTCGATACAGGAAATATACAATCCCTGTCTCTTCTGGAACGCTGCCACGAAATCTGCCGCATCCAGAAGTGCATCGTGATTGCCGGTATCCAGCCATGCGAATCCACGACCCAGAGTCTCTACCTGCAGGGTTCCTCTGTTCAGGTACTCGTTATTAATACTGGTGATCTCGATCTCACCTCTTGCGGAGGGCTTTACGTTCTTCGCGATCTCCACTACATCGTTATCATAGAAATACAGTCCGGGAACTGCATAATTGCTCTTGGGATGCTCCGGCTTCTCCTCGATAGAAAGTGCCTTGCCGTTCTCATCGAACTCCACTACGCCGTATTCTCTGGGATCGCGCACATAATAACCGAAGATGGTCGCGCCTTTTTCTCTGGCGGCTACTTTACGAAGCACTGCCGAAAAGCTCTGCCCGTAGAAAATATTATCTCCCAGTACCAGTGCCACTCTGTCGTTACCGATGAATTCCGCTCCGATGATAAAAGCATCCGCGAGGCCACGGGGTTTGTCCTGCACCGCATACTCGAGACGCATGCCCAACTGACTGCCGTCTCCCAATAACTCTTTGAATACCGGAAGATCTCTCGGGGTGGAAATGATCAGCACCTCTCTGATATCTGCCAACATCAGGGTTGACAGGGGATAATAGATCATCGGTTTATCGTACACCGGCATGATCTGCTTGGATATTGCTTTTGTCAGGGGATAAAGTCTGGTTCCGGAACCTCCCGCCAGTATAATTCCTTTCATAAAAACCTCCTTAAAATACTTGTTTTTTAACACACCGAATGGGAACGACGTTCATCGTTCCCATTTAGCAGATATTCTTTACTTTTCCTCATACATTTCATTGTAGTATTTCTGGTAATCGCCACTGGTCACATTGTTCATCCAGTCTTCATGCTCGAAGTACCAGGCGATGGTCTTGCGGATGCCTTCCTTGAACATGGTCTCGGGATACCAGCCGATCTCTGCCTTGATCTTGTCCGGCGCGATGGCATATCTTCTGTCATGTCCCTTACGGTCTTCCACGTAAGTGATCAGATCGTTGTTGATATGTGCCTTGCGGGGATCGGAATCGGGAAGCATCTCCTGTAAGGTCTCGATGATAATATGGATGATCTCGATGTTCTGCTTCTCGTTGTGTCCGCCGATATTGTAAGTCTGGAACAGTCTTCCCTGCTCCTGTACCATGTCGATGGCCTTCGCATGATCCTCTACATACAGCCAGTCGCGGACATTTTTGCCGTCTCCGTATACCGGAAGCTTCTTGCCGTGAAGGGCATTGTTGATGATCAGAGGGATCAGCTTCTCGGGGAACTGGAAAGGACCGTAATTGTTGGAGCAGTTGGTGATATTGGCAGGGAAATGATAGGTATCCATGTATGCCTTCACCAGCATGTCCGAGCTTGCCTTACTTGCGGAGTAAGGACTGTGGGGATCGTAAGGCGTGGTCTCATAGAAGAAAGCATTGTCATCATCGGGAAGAGATCCGTAGACCTCATCCGTAGATACATGCAGGAACTTTTTGCCCTCCTTGAAGCTGCCGTCCGGAAGCTCCCAGGCTGCCTTGGCACAGTTTAACATCACTGCGGTACCCAGCACGTTGGTCTGTACGAAGATCTCCGGGTTACGGATACTTCTGTCTACATGGCTTTCGGCTGCGAAATGTACCACGCGGTCAATATCGTTCTCCGCGAAAATTTTGCCGATGGCTTCCTTGTCGCAGATATTTGCCTTCACGAAAGTGTAATTGTCACGCTTCTCCACATCCTTGAGATTCTCCAGGTTTCCCGCATAGGTCAGGGCATCCACATTAATGATACGGATCTCGTTATCGTATTTTTTGAACATGTAATGAATGTAGTTGGAACCGATAAAACCGGCACCGCCTGTTACCAGATAAGTCCTCATTTTCTCTCCGTTCTGCGCAGGTGTGCGCATTTTGCTATAGATAGTGATATTCTACCATAAAATGGGGTGGATAGCAACACGGGCTATCGTCCTGCCTGCGAGCAGTCTCACTGACTGTTCATTGTAAATATTAACACGGCTTCTCCGCACTTCGTGCTCTCGAATCCGTGACACCCATTCGCATTCCGGACTATCGTCCTACTTGCTCATGTGTGTTTGATTTGCTAATAAAGCACCAGAACCGCCTGCGAGCAGTCGGTCTTGGCTTTATTGCAAATCTTAATATCCCAGGTAGCTGATATTTAAATCGACTTTGCCGCTGATACCGCTGACTTTTCCGTCGGATCTGTACTGCCACAGATCATATCTGCCGGTATAGGTCGGGGTCTTGGCATACTGTGCCAGCCAGATCTTGTAACCGCTCAGAGCACCTGCATCCATCTTGGATGTCAGCCATGTCTTGTTGGCATAGACACCGGGAGTATATCCCGCATTCTTGATCGTGTTGCAGAATGCCTTGCAGACTGCGGTTCTGGTAGCAGAATCGATGGCATCGCCTCTTCCGCCGCTGCCTTCCACATCCAGGAATACCGGATAAGAAATCTTATATCCGCTGATGCGGTCCAGTACCATAGATGCTTCCTGTACTGCTTCTACCTCATCCACTGCCTGTGTGAAGAAGTATACACCTACCTTAAGACCAGCTGCCGTAGCTCCCTTGATATTGGTCTTGAACTTGGGATCCTCGATCAATGCTCCCTGAGATGATCCACGGTATCCCACACGAATGATCACATAATTCACTCCGGAATTCTTAACCGCATTCCAGTCAATGCTGCCGTTCCACTTGGACACATCAATGCCCATAGTACCTGATCCCACTACCAGGGAACCGTCACTTGCGAAGTTATATTTTGCACCCTGGATGACCTGCTCACCGGTCACCTTGCTGCCGTCTGCCTTGAAGAAATATACCTTACCGTCTAACGTCTGCCATCCGGTATATCTGGCCTCCTCCATGAGGAAAAACTTTGTGGCAGTGTAATAATCCGCATACGCTGCCGCCCGGTATTGGTTGTCACCGATGGATACATACAGCTGTCTGCCGCTGGTATCCTTTAACGGTGTTTTTGTATCCTCTCTGGGATTCACATCGCCCGCTACCGTAACTGTAAAGGTGGCTTTTGCTTCCGCGCTGCCCTCCTTATATGTGACAGTGATGGTTGCGGTTCCTTTTTTCACACCGGTAACGGTGATCGTTTTGCCACTTACAGCTACCGTGGCAATATTCTTATCTCCGGAATCTGCCGTTATGGTTCCGCTTCCGCTGACAGAGGCTGTTACAGCAGCCGTAGATTTCGGATAAACGGTTACAGCTGTCTTATCCAAAGTAATCTTGATTCCATTAGTGACCTTCACTGCCAGATCCAGTGTCTTAGTCTCAGTTCCCATCGTTACGGTGACTGTGATCTTCGCATCACCGGCTGCTACACCTTTCACTGTGATCTTACCGTTTGCATCTACCGCCGCAGTGGCTGCTTTATCATTGGAATTTGCAGTGATCTTATAAGTTGCACCTGTGAAATTTGTAACTTTAACCTGTGCTGTTGCTTCTTTTCCTGCTTCTACGTTCAGGGATGCCGGTTCCAAAACAGCGGTCGGCTTTTGGACTTCCGTAACAGTAACTTCCCAGGTAAAGGTCTTCTGTGTGCTTCCTACCTGTGCATATGCTGTAGGAAGGCTGCCGCCTCCCACGGACTGCGACTCACCTGAGGAGCTACCATCTTCCCCTGTTCCTCCTGTAGGTGTACCGGTCGTTTCTCCCGGAGCCGGTGTTGTAGGGGTCGTCTCCGGTGTTGTAGGGGTCGTCTCCGGTGCTGTGGGGGTCGTCTCCGGTGTCGGTGTCGGTGTAGGTGTAGGTGTCGACGTAGGTGTAGGAGTCGGCGTAGGTGTAGGAGTCGGCGTAGCACTGCCAGCCTCCGTATACGTACAAGTGATCGTTACAGGTCCACCTGCCTTCACGCCGGTAACCACACCATTATTTACACTGGCCACCGTCGCATTATCGCTGCTCCAGCTAACAACCGTGGCTCCTGCCGGCGGATTCAGCTGCCTGGTCTCTCCCACCGTGATACTGATCTTTTCATTTGCTATGCGCAGGAATCTTCCGTTGTAAGCCGTCTGTTTTTCCGGATTTACCACGGTATCCTTTGTTACCTCTCTATAAGTAGGAGGTAATTTCTTACTTTCTACCCACTGCACGGTATCTTCCAGAATAGACTCCACCACAGTATCATTTTTCATGGTGTCCTCTTTTGCTGCATTGATCTCGGATTCCTTCTTGATCTCGTTTGCCACATCGACCTTTTTATAAGCGATATTCTTTCTGACTTCTACCTTCTGGGTACCGGTAGGCAGTGTGTAATCCTTATATTTTTCATCGGTCAGGGTATTTACCGCTACCGTATAGTTGCCGGGGGTAATGCCCTTCTTGTAGATAATACCGTCCATATCATCATCGGTCCAGGTATCAGTTTTACCTTTGGGATCCGTGATCGTCACGCTGAAAGGTACATTGGAGATCAGTTTACCGCTCTTTTTATTGGTAAATTTGATCTTTAGATCCTTCTGCACGGAGACCAGTTCCAGTTCAACGGTACCACCGTTGGTATACTCGGCCTCATCATATTCTTTTTGTTCCTCATTCTCATCGTCGACTGCATTGGCTGCTGCGATCTTCGCAAGCTTTGCATCTGCCACTGCCAGCATACCCTGCTCACCGATCATCTGGATGCCGTCCAGCTGGCTGCCCACACTGACGAACTCCGATACCTGATGATCCACCATACGTGCGCTGGCATATACACTGCCTGTCACAATGGCCAAGATCAGCACTGCCACACCGGTTGCCGTCATAATGCGGTCCATGGTACTCATGTTCAGGAATTTGGTCCAGATAGCAGCTATTTTATTGCCACCCTGCTTTTTACTCTTTTTCCTTTTGCCACTGCGAGCAGGTGCCATATCATCGTCGGCATAGTACTCTTCATCGTCGGCGTAATATTCTTCGCCGTCCTCGTCTCCGGTGTACTCCTCATCGTCGGCATAGTACTCTCCGCCGTCCTGCTCTTCATCCCAATCGTAACCATCCTGTACGTCTTCTTCCCAGTTACGGTCCGGACGTTTTGTATGGTTAAATAATTTTTTCATTTTATCTATCCCTTCTGCTCATAATTCTTCAATGTACTTCAGTGTAACAATTCCGTAACATTATAACATTCTATTTCCGCCGCTTCAAGCTGTTCGTCCATTTCTTCAGAATTTCTTAAATCTTTCTAATATTGTGGACTTTCTTTCCGTATAATAGTAAAATCAGAATAACTCTTTTTACCACTTAAAAACAGATACTTGAAACGGAGAGATGGAATGAAACGAGACGAACACGTGAATGACATACCTGATATTGAGATTGTAGACCTGGAAAATGAAACTGTGCAAGACACAGATTTTGGAAAATCCGATATTTCCGATGATTTCGAAGGAAATCCGGATGATGAATATGAAGAAAATAACTGGGAAGAGGAGGAAGAGGAACATCCCGCTCCTAAGGGCATCCGGCGTTTTCTGAATCTTCATGTCCTTTTTGCCCTGGTATTGCTTGTGGTGGTAGGCCTGCTTGGTTATCGCATTACGCATTGGGGACAGCGGGTAAGCCAGTCGGATATTTTCAAGGATGGACAGGGATCCTATGATGACAGCTGGGATTCTATCCTCCCCCTGACCGATGAGAACGGTAAAATGATAGTAAACGATGCTTCTAATATTGTCGTGTTCGGAAATGCACCCTTTGCCGATGACCGCGGTTCTTCCGACAATCTGGCCAGCCTGATTGCCAAGGAGACCGGTGCTACCGTATACAACTGTTCCATCAGCGGAAGTTATCTGGCCGCGCAACACACCAATTTTGATTCCACCCTTGCCCCTATGGATGCTTACTGTCTGTATTGGCTGGTGAATCTGGCCGCCGGAGTTCCCCTGGACGGCTATTACAATGATGCTGCAGAAGCTTTGGGTGACAAGACTCCACCCGAAGCGGAAGAAGTCGTAAACACTCTGAAAACTTTGGATTTCAACACCATTGATACCGTGGCGATCATGTATGATGCCACCGATTATCTGATGGGAAATGCTATGTATAATGATGACAATCCTACGGATCCTACGCAGTTCACCGGCAATCTGGAGGCAAGCCTCGAAGTCCTGCAGCGTCTGTATCCGCAGATCCGTATTATTGTAATGTCTCCTACTTACGCATATGCAATAGATGAGGATGGCAATTATGTAAGTTCGGATATCTATATTTATAATGGTCGCGATGTTTTATCCACTTATGTGATCAAAGAATGTTATTCCTCCAACCTTCACAGTGTTTCCTTTATGGATAACCTGTACGGAAGTATTACAGAAGATAATGCCAAGGAATACCTGACCGATAACCTGCACCTGAACGTAAAAGGACGAAAGCTCATTGCCAAACGCTTTGAATACTTCCTGAACTACTATTCCAAGGGTTACGCTTCACAGGAATAATAAATAGAATCGATGATCGCATACTTCTGCCACCCAGATGACTTAGCTGTCTTTTCCGGGTGGTATTTTTTTGCTTTGATGTTCCGGTCTTTACTGCCTGAAATCAGTTTTATGCTGCTGAAGCATTAAAGTCCTATGTAGGAGCAGTATTGTACTTGCATTGTTAACGCAGGCTTGCCACCGGCTAGACGAACTTCTCCTGTGCCCTTCTTCTGCCTCAACGTGGGCACAGGTGACAGGAACAAGCTTCTCTGTACCCTTCTTCCTCCTCAACGTGGGCACAGGTGACAGGGGCAAGCTTCTCTGTACCCTTCTTCCTCCTCAGCGTGGGCACAGGTGACAGGGGCAAGCTTCTCTGTGCCCTTCCTCTGCCTCAGCGTGGGCACAGGTGACAGGAGCAAGCTTCTCTGTGCCCTTCTTCTGCCTCAACGTGGGCACAGGTGACAGGAACAAGCTTCTCTGTACCCTTCTCCTGCCTCAGCGTGGGCACAGGTGACAGGGGCAAGCTTCTCTGTGCCCTTCCTCTGCCTCAGCGTGGGCACAGGTGACAGGGGCAAGCTTCTCTGTACCCTTCTTCCTCCTCGGCGTAAATAGTTTATGGGTATGAGTTACTTATTTTGTTGCTGATACCCACGTTAGGGAAAGTTTGAGGGTATGTGAAGCTTGTTTTGCTTCTGATACCCACGCTGTGAAAAGTTTGAGGGTATGCGAAGCTTGTTTTGCTTCTGATACCCACGCTGTGAAAAGTTTGAGGGTATGCGAAGCTTGTTTTGCTTCTGATACCCACGCTGTGAAAAGTTTATGGGTATGAGAAGCTTGTTTTGTTGCTGATACCCACACTGAGAAAAGTTTGAGGGTATGCGAAGCTTGTTTGGCTTCTGATACCCACGCTGTGGAAAGTTTGAGGGTATGCGAAGCTTATTCTATCGCAGATACCCAAATCGTGAAAAACGAAGGTATAACACGAAAGCTTTATATTCCAAAACGCAGAATTCCCGGAGTATGCGGTGCCATGTCGAAGATGTTTGTCGGAGGATGTTGATATTTTCTAGAAAAGTGCTGAAAGACAGGGGGAAAGCGGACACGATGTCCGCGTCAGCCGATTGTCGACATGGATGTCGACTGTAGGCGGCCCCGTCATGACGAGAACCACTCATCACTTTTCGTAGAAAATTCACATCCGGAGACCTTACATCGAGACATGTGTATCGCATGCTCCGGGAATTCGTGGATTTTGCCAATGTATTTCACTAACTCTCAATTTATTTCATAAAGTAATACAGATCCACGGTAGCATCTTTATAGATGACGTATCCGTGCATTCTCCCGAACTCTTCATATTCCAGGTCTTCCAGTTTCCCGACCAGTGTCTTCGTCTCCGGCAGGATAATATACGCACATTGCTCTTCGCGGGCCAGTGTCGCCAGTTCGCCGGCGTCTATGGTCTCCTGCTCCATGACATCGTAGAGATCGTTCTGTACCGTCCACTTGCTTACGACAATATTGCGACCATAAGGCATACACACCAGATTGCTGTACTGGCGGACATACTGTAAAAGCTCCCCGGGGAACACTGCCATGACCTCCCGGCCCGGGACTTCAATGGCATCACAGATATCCACTACACTCTGGGGTACATGATAGACATTCTCTGCTTTTTGAAAATAGGGATTGCGGTAAATCAGGCTTCCGGACAGCATAAACAGGATCAGTGCGGCCGTTATCCCCACATATTTCAGATATCCCCTCAGCTTTCCACAGAGACTGACCGCAGTGAATGCAACAACCGGTGTCACCGGCAGAAGCCACAGAATCCGGTAATAAATTTCTCCATCCGCCAGTCCGGATATGATCTTCGCAACCACCGGATTGAAGAATACCAGCAACAATACCAACGGTACATAGACAAACAGGATGCGGATATGTTTTCTCTTCTCTGTCACCCACAGATATAACAGGCTCACCAGGAACCAGATCATGATCAGTCCCGTTCCCATATATTCCTGAAACAGCTTCAACGCTTCCATTTCCATCCTCCCTTATCCCAGCAGCAGATACATTCCCGCATAGATCACACAGGGAATGCAACAGGCGGCGAGGGGCAGCAATAACCGAAATCTCTTATAGCAGACAGCTCCGCAGATCCCGGCCACTCCCATCAGCATACAGGCCAGCAACGCTCCCATGGTACTTGCCAGACAACAGGAAATCATCACCGCTCCCAACAGCATCCAGAATCCGACTGTGATCTTTTTCTCCTCCTGCAGTCTGCGGAACAGCCAAAGCAGCAGGAAGAAGATCATCGGGATCAAAATACTTCCCAAAGCCGCCTTTCCCTGTCTGCTTCTTGCGATCATGAAATTCTCCACGGTATAAAAAGAATAATCGCCGAACATTACCAACACTTCCGTGCAGATCAGAAACAGCGGAACCGATTGCCCGGAAAACAGGATCCTGCTTCCCAGCAGATAAAATACGCCATATGTCATAGAGATCAGCACCACCGGCAGCAATGTTTTGGCCACCACTACCGTAGAGATCCCGGTCATCTGCGCCAGCCATGCGATCCAGATGGGAAAAGGTGCCAGTCCGTGCCGCACATCCAGTTCGGTATTCATGCCGGTATAAGGAATCTTCTGGTACATTTTCCCGGATTCCTGTGCTGCCGTGGAGATTGCCACATAATAAGCATCATCGCCGTCCCCATATACCATCACGACCGCCAGCACCAGCTGTATCAATAATAGCACAGCAAAAATCACCCAGAGCAGAACCTCTGCCTTCTCTGACTTCGCTGTCTTCTCCTGCCGCACCGGACGCAGTCCCCGGGGATTCCGGAACCAAAATACCGTTGCCAGCACAAGTAATACCAGAAGGTATACCGAATATCCGATCATAACATGCCGAAATCGCCCCTCCAAAAGGATCACCGGAACGCAGATCACCTGAAATCCGGCCCAGAGTAACATCTGTCCGCTTATCCACAGGAATACTGCATTTTTATGAGATTTATCCACAGCTGCGAAACAGTGGCCCACCCACATGGGAAGTGCCAGCGTCAGTACCGCCAGCCATATCAGACGAACTACGATCATTTTTATATTCATTCCTTTCGCTTCATTCAGGCTCAAAACGTCATGAACATATTTCTCATTTCCAAGCTTTACTCTCGTTTTACGTTTTCAGATGTTTTTACAAACAGATAGATCTTATCGCCGTGTACCCCTTCGGAAAGCAATGCTTCCTCCGGTTCCAGGCCGTATTTTTCCTGCATTACGGAGATCACTGAGCTCTCTTCCACTCCGGGTTTGATCAGTACCGCAACCCGGTCCAGGGACTGTACTGACGCTACATCCTTACGATCCGCCAGTTCCTCTGCCGTCACTAACAGAGTGCTGTCATAATGCATGAATTCCGGAAGATTCTCATAATATCCGACTCCAGCATAGACACAGATACAGGGAAGAAGCGCATATTCCTCCGCCAATTGTTCCTGCTGTCCGTATCCCCGATAAAGATATTCCCCATCATAGCCGGCCAGCCGCAGTCCCTGCACCGCCACGATCCATACGATCAGACAGATTCCCGTTGCCCATTCTGTCCATCCGCATACCTCCGAAAGCTTTTTGCCCAGGTAACACAATAACAGTGCCAATAATAACGCAGCCAACGGAAACAACGGCATCACATAACGGTCCACAAGATAAGGTGACATTCTGGATGCCAGCAGAAAATAACCGATCACCGGTACGATCAGCAGACTCCGGATTCCCGCATTCGATCCCTCATTCGGTCCCACATTCTGTCCTGCCTTCTCAGCCCCGTCCCTGCGATATTCCCGATATTCCTGATATTTATGCCAGCCTGCGGTCACCGCCAGAACCACTCCTGCGAGACATGCCGCAGCAAGTAACGGCCCACCTACCGTCCGGTCTGCCACAATTTTAGCAAAGCTTAGAAGTCTCGCCCCGTAACCGGAGAACCCGGAAGCCAGATTATCCAGCGCCTCGGTGCCTCTTCCACTGGAAAACACATCCGCTACCGCAAAAGGAAACAGTGCAAGACCGATCACTGCCGCCAGGATCATCGAACGGACATAGATCCACAGTTCTCTCGTTCTCTTACCGCACAACAGTCCGGCCGCCGTAACCGCCGCCAGAAGGATACAATAAAACAGGAAAAAATACTGTGTTAAAAATCCCAGTACCGTAACAGCGATCAGGCCTTTATTTTTCCGGTCGAATCCATGATCCTTCCACTTCTCCACATGCACAGAAAGCAGTGCCACACACAGACAGGACAACAGTCCGTACATCCGGATCAGCAGTACCGTTGCCAGTGCTCCGGTGCTGAGTCCATATAGCAGCACTGCCAGAATTCCCAGCTGTCTGCCCCTTTCCCGCATGGAAAAAATATCCGCAAGCTGTCTGCCCAGTCGCAGTAACAGCCACAACGTGATGCCCAGGCAGACCAGGTTGATGAAACATCCCAGCCACGGTGACAGCGTCCCACCGAACAGGGAACTCATGGTATGCAGCAGCATAAAATGTACCGGCGGATGATTGTCATCTTTCACATTAAAATAAACCGACAGATAATCAAAGGCATCGTCACCGTCCACGGTCACATAATCCCGGAACTGCTCCGCCGAGATCCATACCGGTTCCTCATAGACATCCGCTTTATATGACAGAAGCTTACTGTTCCTCCGGTTCTGAAGTACATCTTTTACCGTCTCCGTCAGGTTAGACACCGTCTCCGGGAAGCTGTCTCCCTGAATTTCCTCCCTCACGAACTTCGCCAGTCGTCCCTCCGGCTGTGTGGGTACGATCCAGGGATTGTATCTGGCATTGGCCAGCTCAAAGCTTAAGAGTTCATCCATGTGGTAGCCCTCTTTCAGACTGATGCCCACGCACATGATCCCCAGACATAAGATAACTGCCAGAAGCTCCGGCAGGATTTTTTTCCATCTGTTGCTTTCCTTCATGCTAATCTCCGTTCCGCAGACGATTCCTTTCGTCGGAGGAATCGCGAATCTATTTTGTCGCCGGACTATTTTTCCATGATCCGATAGAGATAGATGCGGTAATAACTGTCCTCTGTCTCAAACGCTTCCTCTCTCACCGGTTCCAGTCCCGTATTCTCGCTATGATCGATATACGCTGCCGACAGCAGATAAGTGCCTCCCAGTTCTCTCAGGCGTTCCGTGTCGATCTCATAGTTCTGAAAATAGAATCCACCCTTTTGAATCGTATAATATCCGGGGCATTCCGCGCTGAACAGATAACAGCGGTTCCCCCAGTGGTCGAAATTATCCTCGAGGTACTCGCTCTTGGCAAGCTCCGGCGCTATGATCTCCCGGAAACGGTGTTTATATTCCAGGGAATAATTATTGGAATATCCGTCCAGGCAGTAAAATCCATGATATAATGCCGCCGCCGGATCGATCCCTAAGCTGACCACTCTGTAATCTTCCGGCCGCTCCCCGAAATTGTCATAAATATATTCCTGCACCTGATCCAGTACATCTATGGCATAATAATCCCGGAAGCTCATAGCTCCGTACTCCCGGTTCACTGTCTTTTGCAGATTCGGTTTCAGATTGCTCTGAAAGAGAATCTGTTCCGCAGTCGTCACGGTGAGAATCATTGTAACTGTGAACAGGATCACATTCCTCACGCACCGTTTCTCGCAGAGCTGCCGCAGCAGCAGCAAAAGGCAGCATCCCAGAGCAAAATACCACAGGCAGGGGCTCAGCCACAAAACACGGTTGGCCTGAAATCCCTTCAACGCTCCCCAGCCGGAGCGCAGGCTCACACCGATCCCGCTGTCCCACAGTGCGGCCGCCGTTGCTATAAATACAATACATCCGCAGGAGATTGCCAGCGAACGGAAAATTCTTTTACTGTCAACGGCCCTTCTTCGGATCACGGCGATCACCGTAAATACCGCTATGAGCAGGATCCACCCGTGATAATCCACACTGTGTTGTCCGCCCTGTAACAGGTTCGTCTTCCATTGTTCCCAAAAAGATACCGCGGTCAGCGCATACTCCGCCTTATGCGAAACCGTGCTCTCTCCCACGCCGAAGATCTGCAAAAACAGAGCACCGTTCTCCAACAGATAAGTGAGAAGCAGTAAAATCCATGCAATCCCCTGTGCTGCCGAATACTTTCTGCGCAGTGCCGCAATGATCTCCCCTACGGCCCAGATCCCCAGTACCGCAAATCCGGACAGTACCAGAGAAGAATTTGCACCGAAAAATACTACATAGGCATAATACAGCAGCCGCTCGCGAATAGATCTGTCCCGTTCCCGTAGCCGCAGTACACAATACAGGAGCATCGGCAGTCCGTATTGTGACAATCCGTACACCGGCAAAAAGGGCAGATAGGCATACATACAACCTACCGTCATCGCCAGGAAACCTACCGTTCCTTTTCTCCCGCTTAATATGTCGGAATCTTCCGCTGCCCACCAAAGCAGGAGGAACATTCCGACATATCCGACAAAGCTCCCGGCCACCTGCATGCAGGCAAGCGCCGTCTCCGCAGGCAGCAGACGGTATAACAATACGCAGGCCGGTGCCGGCATGGTAAGAGCGGTCCTCGCCGCGCCGTTCATAAATTCCGGCAAAATACCACTGCCGTCCCACAGGTGTCTCGCCTGCAGCAGATAAGCGATCACTTCTCCATCCAGCTGATCGTGATACAAAAATATAGCATCTTTCCCCAGTATCAGATAAGGGATTCCCATTGCCAGCACCGCCAGTGCTCCCAAAAGGAACCAGACATTTTCCGGTTTTTTCATTTTCCTGCGTTCTGTCATCATTCCTCCTGTGTCAGACAATGATATGCCACCGAGATCATTCCCACCAGCCATAACATTCCGGGGAGCAGTCCGTTTTTATAATCCCAGCATCCCGCATCCTGCATGGTGTACCATACTGCCATGCCAAGCGCCGTTATGCCACACATACACACGACCTCCCACCGGATACGCTTTTTCCCGGCCAGTGCGCCGAGCAGTGCCGCAATACTCCCCAGCAGGAACCACACACTGCTGTATTTCAGCAGGAAATTGGTCAGCTGCAGGGCTCCGGTCATCATCAGATCCACATTTCTGGCAGAAAAAGAATCATACCCCCGGCCGTCCAGTAACAGCTGCAGCATCACGGGCGGCATGACATATCCCGCCATGTCCCATGCGATCTGGTGTATATTATCGGAAAAATAAGCCTTGAGATGATAAGCAGCATACTTACGGAACAGCTGCTGTGCGCCGCTGACGCCAAGTGCCTCTTCCGCCTTTTTCTGCAGATTCGCCGGCATCGTTCCCGCATACCGCCCGGACTGCTGTATTTCCTCCCAGCTGTACAGACTGCGCAATTCCTCCGGCCAGGTGTCGTATTCTTTTTCCACCCGCATATGGGACCAGGTAAATCTGCGCATCATTGCCGCACTCACCGTATTCTCCGCCTTACCATAACTGCCGGGCGTCTGCCACAGAGATACCGCCGTGAATAAAATCCCCGCGACTGCTGCCAGCAGCACCAGTTCTCCCAGCACTCTCTGTTTTCCCAGCTGTCTGCCGCGGATCAGATGCAAAAACCATACCACCGCAAGCGGCACCAGGCCAAGCCACAGGTTCTCCACGACAAACACTGTGCCAAGCGCCCACCAGACTCCGGCCGTAAACATCTGTCGGAGAGGGAATTTTACCGGATCGCCATCCGCATCCTGACGCAGGATCCCCATAAGCACCGACAATTCCAGCAGCAGGAAAGAAAATCCCGGAGAATTCGGCAGCACCGCCACATGACACTGCAGGGCAAACGGGCAAGTCAGAAGTCCGAGACTTCCCCACACCAGCCACACTTTCTTCGTCATGCCACAGGATCTTAAAAATACGACGCCACTGTACAATGCGAACAAGATCTGCACCGTGTACACAAAAAAAGGATAAGGGATAGAACTTATGGATTCTATCCCTTTTGCGAGCATCAGAAAAAGAGGGTATCCGATCCCCATATAATCATCACATACAAGAGTATCCGCCGCTCTCAGCCACAGATAACTGTCCCCGAACTCCGGGAAAATGCCAAAAGCTCTGATCATCCAACAGATCCCCAGTACGATCTGTACCAAAATCCCTATGAACAGAAATCTGCCTGCGATCTGCGCAAGCGCCCTGCGTGCTTTCTGCATTCTACTGCTCCTCTAACTCAAAGAAATCTTTTATCAGACCACAGATGTAGTCTACCTGATCCAGCGTCAGTCCGTAATACATGGGAAGTCTGGCCAGACGTTCGCTCTCTCTGGTGGTATAACGGTCCTCCCCATGGAAGCGTCCGAATTTCTGCCCTGCGGGAGCGGTATGCAGCGGAATGTAATGGAATACGACCAGCACGCCGTTCTCCTTCATATAGCTGATAAACCGTGTCCTCTGCTCCAGGTCTCTTGCCTTGATATAGAACATATGGGCATTGTGTACACAGCCTTCCGGTACGGTAGGCAGGTCGATCTTTCCGGCATCCTTCAGCGGCTTCAACTGCTCATAATAGCGGTTCCAGCAGGCCAGTCTGGCCTCATTGATCTCATCTGCGATCTCCAGCTGTGCATAGAGATAGGCAGCATTCATATCACTGGGCAGATAGGAGGATCCGTAATTCACCCAGGTATATTTGTCGATCTGACCGCGGAAGAATTTGCTGCGGTTGGTTCCTTTTTCACGGATGATCTCCGCTTCTTCCACATCCTTTTGATCACGGATCAGAAGAGCACCGCCCTCTCCCATGCTGTAGTTCTTCGTCTCATGGAAGCTGTAAGCACCGAAATCACCGATGGTTCCCAGTGCTTTTCCCTTATAAGTGGCCATAATGCCCTGTGCGGCATCCTCTACCACCTTCAGATTGTGTCTCCTTGCAATATCCATGATGGTATCCATCTCACACGCCACTCCGGCATAATGTACCGGTACGATGGCTCTGGTCTTCTCGGTGATCGCATCCTCGATCAATGTCTCATCAATGTTCATGGTATCCGGACGGATATCCACAAATACCGGGATCGCGCCGCGGAGCACGAACGCATCCGCAGTGGACACAAACGTATAAGAAGGCATGATCACCTCATCTCCGGGTCTGATATCACACAAAAGCGCTGCCAGCTCCGTCGCATGCGTACAGGAAGTGGTCAGCAGACATTTGCCGGTTCCTGTTCTCTCCTCGATCCAGGCGTTACATTTTTTCGTATACTCACCGTCTCCGCAGATCTTCTGATTTTTGACACACTCCTGAATGTAATCTGCTGCTTTGTCCACATAAGGCGGTACATTGAATTTAATATCTATCATAATGCATCCTCTTTTCTGCTATGCTTTGGTTATGTTCTAATTTTCCCTGCGCTCCCGCTTCCAGCTTCCCACCGCTGTGCCCGGTACGTTTTCCGTCACATGACTGATAATGTATTTGGGTCTTCCCTTGACTTCTTCATAAATTCTGGCAATGTAATGTCCGATGATACCCAGACTCAGCATCAGGAATCCTCCGATGATCAGGATCAGCAGGATCACGGTGGTGAAGCCTTCCACAGCTGTCCCCATGATATATCGTACCAGTGTCTGGATCGCCAGTACCACGCTGAAAAATATGGATATCATTCCCATGATCGTCACCAGCTGTAACGGCAGGGTACTGAAGGAAGTCGCATTGGTGATGGCATACTTCATCAGGCTCCAGAAGGACCATTTACTCTGTCCGTACTGTCTCTCCTGCACTTCGTATTCCACGGTCTCTGTCTGAAATCCGGCCCAGAAGGTCAGTGCCCGGAAAAAGGTATTGCGCTCCGGCAATTCCAACAGGACCCGGACCACCTTTCTGTCCAGCAGTTTAAAATCGGAGGAAGCATTCATATCCATTTTGATCAGCTTGCTCATGATCTTATAAAACAGTCCTGCAGACAGCTTATATCCCAGGCTCTCACGCCCTCTGTCAGACTTGATGCCCTCCACGATCTCGGCACCCTGCTGCCATTTTTCCCACATCTGAGGGATCACCTCGGGCGGATGCTGCAGGTCACAATCCATTACGATCACGGCATCTCCCGTGGTCAGCTCCAGTCCGGCAAAAATACCGGCCTCCTTACCGAAATTCCGGGAGAATTCCGCTCCCCGCACTCTCGGATTCTTCGCTGCCTCTTCTTGGATCCGGTCAAACGTGCCGTCCTTGGAACCGTCGCTGATAAACACCAGTTCATAATCTATCCCGTGTCGGTCCAGCAATTCGCCCAGTACCTTCGCGGTATTCGCAATATTTTGTTCTTCGTTATATGCCGGTAAGACAATTGACAATAAAGACATCTTCTTAATCCCTTCCGCAGTTCTCTGTCTTGACATAGAGGATCCCATCCACCACTTTCGTAGCATTCGGTCCGGGGAATGTATCCATGTCAATGTATTCCTGTGTCATGTAGATCTCACCCACCGTATCGGGATCCAGGAAATTCAGGGTTGCCCCCAGATAATTCTGCATAAATGCCTGATAATCCGCTCCCTTATAGATGAGGTAATCTCCGCTGAGTCCGATCATACCGTCCGTAACCTTCCCCGTGATGTCCGTTGTAGGGAATTCATCATAGCCGATGACTCCCACCAATGCAATGGGAATCCCCTGATAATATCCGGGAGTCTGCTCGATCCGATCCAGCAGGCGTACACAATACGCATACGTCTTCTCGTACTTTTTCTCCAGATTGGAATATCCGATATTATCGGAAATTCCATAATCGAACACCAATACCACCGCCGCACACAATGCTGCCCATTGCAATACCACGTCCGTACGACTCTCCTCAGCGGTATACCGGTCCGCGAACGCCGTCATAAGGATCAGATACAATACCCACTGGTATCGCATCAGCAAATGATAGGTCAGGTTCGGAGAAATGAGCAATATCACATTGGTCAGAAGCGGCATACTGATGCCCAACAGAATCATTATAACGAAAAATGCCGGATTCTTCCACCATTTTCTCCAAATCATACTGCGGATCACTAAAAATACTACCGTTGCCACTAAAATAATGCAGGCCGCCAGTGAAAAAATATTGTTCACAAGAACATTGCCGTGAACCGTAAATGCCAGGAAATCCACGTACATTCCCTTTATGGTTGCCAGAATTCCCATGCCGGATCCCATCTGCTCCATGGAATTGATCCCCTGATAAGTATCCAGCACCTTGCCCTGCAGCTTCAACAGGATCTGCAGGATCACATAATACAATACTCCACCGGCAATTCCCATCCCCAGATAATGGCATACATATTTCGCCTTTTCTTTCCAGCCTTTTTCCTCCATAAAATAGAGCAGGATCTTATATACACACAGCAGGATCGTAAAAGGCAGGTACGCCTGATAGATTCCCATGCTGAAGGCCAGACACACTGCACCGGCCAGATAGCCTCTGGGATATTTCGCCGTAAACAGAACCGCCAGCACTGCCAGGAACAGCGCCAGCATGTAACCATCCATGGTAAACACATAGGCAAAAGTAGATGCCAGCGCCGGAAAAGATACCAACAGACCGCTCACCACAGTAATGGTCACCGGATCCGTCAGTTCCAGCACTTCCGTAAGTACCGCCGCCGTAAGTGCCAGCCATATCAGTCCGATCAGTCCGATCACCCAGGGTATGGTAAAATAAGAGGAAAATCCACAGGCAACAGTTAAAAACCAGCGACCGGAAGTGATCATATTCTGGTCAAAATACATGCTGCTCAGTCCGTCATGATTCGGAATATCCGACAGCATCACCGGAAGATGGATCAGTAATCCCAGCACCAGCGCCGATACGAACGCGATCCTCCAGGTTGTCTTTATTTTTGTCTTGCTCTCTTTCAAAAGTTCCCACGGTGTCTTCATCCGTCTGTCACTCCTCGTCTAACGTCTGATTCAGGTAGTCCGCCAGTGTCTGGGCAATCTTCTCCCGCCCCGCTTCGTTGGGATGCAATCCGTCATTCGTATAGAGATACAGATCGTCCCAGTTGTCATGAGGATAATAGTCATGATAAATATCGATCACTTCCACATCCAGTACTTCACAGATCCCAATCTCCGCATTGACATAATCTTCCAGTACGCCGCCTCCCAGATCGTACTCTTCACAGGTTACCTCCGGTATCGTATACCAGGTATACGGCGGCGTGATAAATATGATCCGCAGATCCGGATAAGCCTTCCGCAGTTCCTTTACAATACTGCGGATCGCTCCGCAATACGTATATTCATCATACGGATCCGTCACGGACTCAATGGGATTCCCCGCGTGATAATCATTCAGTCCGGATCCGATAAACAAAATCTGTACCGTATCAAAATCGATCTGCCCCAGGTCACCCAGCGTATCTTCAAAATAATCTGTTGCAGCTTCCCGGATCCGTATCGTCTTCTGCACACCGAAATCCTTTACCGCAAAAGATCTCACCAGTCCTGCCGCAGACAGAGAATCCTTGGTATATCCCAGTCTTCTCTCCGCATCCGCTCTTCCCAGAACCGTTCCGCCCAGTCCTCCGTTATAACACTTCAGGCCTGTCTTCTCCTGCAGTTTGGCGGCAATGGAGGTCTCATCCCGGCACAGTCCGTACACACTGTCTCCCAGAAATACCACATCATAGGGAATCCTCTGATATTCACGGTCTCCCGGGAAGAACAGCACCAACAGTACCACGAAAATCACGGCTGCAATCGTACTATATATCATTTTTACTCTGCTAAATTCTATCTTCTTCATAAACCCGGCAAAGTTCCTCCGCGATCCTGCTGGCACCATTTCCATCTACCAGATGACGTTCCAGACTGCTGTAATGTTCCCGCAGTTCTCTGCTTTGCATCAGCTCCATCATATGTTCCACGATCCGCCCCGGCATAAGGTCACCTTCGGTCAGGTAATTTCCTCCGTAACAGGTGATTTTCTTTTGATAAAAGGTCTCTACAATCTTCTCCTGATTATCTACAAACGAAAAACTGATCATGGGAACTCCGATGGCGGAAAGCTCATACATGGTAGAACCACCTGCCGTTATGGCAATATCACATTCCCTCATCAGCTCAGACATCCGGCTTACATTACGGTGCACCCGGATTCTATCATCCGCAAGCGCCATACGGCACAACGCATCATAATGCGGATTAAAGATTCCGCTGACCACATGGAATACCACAGGTATCTCCTTCGGCACTGCCCGCAGGATCTGTCCCGCCAGATCATAGCGGTCACTTCCTCCGGTAGTCAGAAGAACTGCTTCTGCCTGTTCTCTTACAGGATATTCCACATTGCGAAATTCCGGTCTGAGGGGTGCATAAGCTGCTCCCATGAGACTGTAAGCCGGCTCCGGATGATACAGGCTTCTGTCCCCATATATATTATAATTGATGATCATGTTCACCGGATAAGAGCGGAAGCTTTTATCATCGATATAGACTGTCCACACCTGCTCCGTCAGCTGCTGTAGATAAGCATCCGAGACATAATAACTGTCGATCAGCAGCATATCGGGATGTTCTGCTTCCATGACAGCTGTCAGTACAGGCAGTTCCTCCTCCATGCGGTCATACCGGGTATGCAGGATCCTTGCCTTTTTTCCTCTGCTTTTTACCAGCTGCGTAGCTGCATCATCCGCCATGACAAAACACACCGGTACCCCTGCTGCCTCCAATGCCTCCGCAATAGCGAGGCAGCGCATCACATGCCCGGTTCCTATCTGCTCATTGCCGTCTGCGCGGATCCATACCTTCATCAGCTGTTTTCGTCCTTCCTCATTGCCTTTTCATAAGCTCTTTTAAAATCGCCAATCTTCATATTCCAGTCAAAATCCACCTTTTCCCGGATCGCATCCAGGTCCTTCATTCTGTGATAAGTAACGGGGCCTGCCTGCTTCACGGGTATGATGTTTCCTTCCCTGATCTGCTGCCAGTTCTCCCGGAATAATTTCTCTATCTCCTGAAGCAGTGCCTCATAGGTGGATGCAAAGGTTTCCTTTTCTTCATCAAAATGCAGTTCCCGCTGACATAAAATATCCCCTTCATCCAGTCCCGCACTCATAAGGTGAATGGTCACGCCCTTGGGCGTATCCTCCAGGAAACTGAAAAAGTTCGGACTAGAGCCGCGGTTATAGGGCAGATACGAGGTATGAAGATTGATGACTCTGCCGGGCATCAGCTCCAGCACCTCCTGTGGAATCATATGGCGGTAATTGAAGCTGATCATCAGGGAAGGCTTCATCTGTGCGATCATCTGTGCCGTTACTTTATTCTCCACCCGGTATACCTGTTCTCCCTGCTCCTTCAGCCACCGGTACAGACCGTCTGTATTCGTATTATTGGTCAAAAACAGAATACTGCCCTTCTCCAGGGCATCAAAGGTAATAGGCGTTCCTCTCTCCATGGCATGATCCGTCCGCATCCCCAGGACATCTTTCCAGTATTTGGGTTTGATGCCGTAACCGGGACGGATAATGCGGATATTTTCTTCCGTAAGCTCTGCTCCTGCGGGTATATCCTTCACTGCAAAAATAGATCTGCGGAACACTCTGCTGCTCTCTTCCTGTTTTTCCACGCCGTAGGTCGGTGTTCCCAGGGCAGCCTCCACATTACGGATATCCTGCACCATCTGCTTATATTCTTCCGGTGTCATGGAGAACGAAGCATCCGGATTCTCGATCTCGCGGCTTAAGCAGAAATGCTTCTCAATAACCGATGCCCCCAGGGCCACCGCCGTCACAGCACTCATGGAACCCATGGAATGATCCGACAGACCAATGGGCAGGTCGAAACGTTTCTGCATATCGGTAATCGTCCGCAGATACATCTGCGCCGGGTCTGCGGGATAAGCGCTGGAGCATTTTAACAGCACCAGCTGTCTGTTGCCGGTGTGATATACCGTCTCCACAGCTTCCCGGATCTCCTCCAGCGTAGCCATACCGGTAGACATGATGATCGGTTTTCCTTTCGATGCCACGTACTCTACCAGCGGCAGATCGATCATCTCAAAAGAGGCGATCTTGTAGAATTCCAGTCCCATATCCTCCAGGAAATCCACTGCAGTATTATCAAAGGGAGTGGACAAAAAGTCGATTCCTACCTTGTCCGCCTCTGCCTTAAGTTGGGGCTGCCACTCCCACGGAGTGTATGCCTTACCGTAGAGGCTGTAGAGATTCTCGCCCTCCCAGGTACCGTTATTCACCTGAAAATATTTGTTGTGGCAATCAATTGTCAGGGTATCCGGCGTATATGTCTGAATCTTGATACAGTCCGCACCGCTTTCTTTGGCGGCATGAATGATCTCCTTCGCACGTTCAATACTCCCCGCATGATTCGCTGACATTTCCGCGATCAGATATGCCGGTTCCCCGCTTCCGATCAGACGGTTTCCGATTTTGATCTTAAGATGATCCTTTTCTCCCATATTTTATGTCCTCAAGCCTTCCCCAGCATATGATATTTCATCTCTGCCAGTTTCCAGTCCTCTTCATTGTCAATATCCTGCACCTCTGTCTCCGGAAGCTCCATGGGTACTGTTTTCTCCATGATCAGATTCTGCTGTGCCAGGAAAGACGACACCCGCAGACAGTAGAACTGTCCCGCATCATGATAATAAGGTTCCAGATCCTGGGAACGGCTGTTACGATACTCCGGCCATTTGAACTTAAGATACCCTTCCGCATCCTGTACCACGCAGCGCTGGGGCGGAAAGCTGAAACGTACTACCGGAAGCAGGGTGTCCCCCTTTTTTTCTTCCAACAGGCGCATTGCCTCCGACAGCCTGTCAGGTGTAATAAAAGGAGCGGTGGGATAGATACAGCACAAGGTATCAAAATGTTCCCCGCGTTTTTCATATTCTGCCAGCACTTCTTCCAGCACATCCTTCGTAGTGGCATAATCATTTGCCGTCTTCTCACTACGCAGGAAAGGAACTTCTGCTCCATATTTTCTTGCGACTTCTGCGATCTCTTCATCATCGGTGGATACCATGACCCGGTCAAATACTCCCGAAGCCAGTGCTGCTTCGATGGAATACGCCAGGATCGGCTTTCCACAAAATTCCTTGATATTTTTATGAGGGATCCGTTTACTCCCTCCCCTTGCGGTTATGATCGCCACTGCTTTACCGACTGTCTGCATTACAAATTACCTCTTTTCTTCCAGATCCACTGTTTCATACGATAGTAAACAAAAAATAAAAGATCCGATCTGCTCTGCATCCGGATCAGCTTCTGTTCCGGTGCCCCTGTGTGCTCCAGATAGTAGGGATTCTGTGCAAATTCAGGGAAACGTTCTTCCACACCCTTGCGGAGCTGTCTGATAAAAGCCAGCTTAGGATGGGTTACCCCTCCCATATAAGAGAACAGGGTAATGGCATAATACAGTTCCGTATAACGATACTCGATCTCCCGTGAATATTCCGTAAGGAACCCTCTTCTCTCACATTCCGCGTATAAAAGCTCCGCCGCCTTCATGCGATCCCTGCATTTTTCTTCCGTAATATGATGCACTGTGGATACCGCGTGCTGATAATAATAGTAAAGCGGCTCCTCCACTCTCGCAAAATGCCGGAAATACAGGCTCCACAAAGGTCCTGCGCAATTATCCTCATAAAAAATATGTTCCGGAAAATCCAGCCGGTTCTCCCGGATCACACTGTGCTTATAAATCTTCAAGACCATGCTGCCGGGCCGGATAAACAGACTTTTATGCTGTTCCTCCATCAGTTCCCCGGTCTGATCCGGTGTATTGTTGACGATCACTTTTCCGACGGTAAAGGTATGATGATCCACCAGACTGTAATCGCAGCCCACCAGATCCGCTCCGGTCTCCTCCGCCTTTTTCAGAAGCTTCTCATAATAATCCGGAGATACCCAGTCGTCACTGTCGATGAAGCCGATCCATTCGCCTTCTGCATTTTTTAGTCCCACATTCTTCGCACCACCCTGGTGCAGATTCACCGCATTGGGAATCACGCAGATCAGTTCCGGATAACGTTTCTGATAATCTAACAGGATCTCCAGGGATTCGTCCGTGGAAGCATCATCCACGCAGAGGATCTCATAATCATACACTCCCCGGATGGTCTGTCCCACCAGGCTGTCCAGACAATAATTCAGTTTTCCCTCCGCCGCCATATTGTAGACGGGTACGATGATGCTCAATTTTTTACTCATAGCTTATAGGCTTCCCCGTTCGATTTTCGCCCTGCCGTCTTCTACCCGGTAGACAATGTCACATTTTTCAATGGTCTGTAATCTGTGGGCGATAATGATCAGTGTCTTACGGCCGTGCAGTCTGTTGATGGATTCCATGATGGCGGCTTCCGTATCATTATCCAGTGCGGAAGTTGCCTCATCCAGGATCAGCACCTCAGGATCGTTGTACAGTGCTCTGGCAATACCGATACGCTGCCTCTGTCCGCCGGAGAGACGGATACCCCGCTCGCCGATACCGGTCTCTAAGCCTTCCGGAAGCGTCTTGATAAATTCATCCAGCTGTGCTTCCTTCAATACTTCCCACAATCTGTTCTCATCGATCTTATCCTCGGGCACACCGAATGCCACATTTTTGCGGATGGTATCGTCCAGCATGAAGATCATCTGCGGGATGTAGCCGATATTTTTCAGCCATTTCCGGTAATTGCCGGGGTCCTTCACATCCACGCTGTCCGCGTAGATATGTCCCGTACTCGGCTCCAGCAGTCCCAGCAGAATATCCACCACCGTGCTTTTGCCGGCGCCGGAGGTACCCACGATCCCCACGGAAGCTCCTACCGGGATCTTCAGATCCGCGTGATCGAAGATCAGACGCTCTGTGTTGGGATACGCATACGTAATATCCTTCATCTCAATGCTGTTCTTTACATCCAGCTTCTCCTCTTCATCGGTAGCAAAGGACATGTCAATATTCTGTCCGTTGATCTCATCCTGCAGATTATCGCTGACTCCCATGAAGAAGGGTTCAAAATAGGCAATGGAGTTGATCTGATTGTTTATACGGTTGACACAGGGCAATAGCACCAGTGCCGCTGCTGCCAGGGTTCCGAACACCGTCAGCATATTTTCCGTGGATACTCCGGTCGCCACCAGGAAGATCATGTAGCCCACCATAGTAGCCACACAGGCAGTCTCGATCAGCAGCTTAGGCACCTGATTATACAGGCTGTAACGCTGTACGGCATCCACATATCCCTTACCGCACTTGCGATACTCGGATACGAAATACTGCTCCTTGCCGGAGATCTTCACTTCCTTGATCCCCTGTACCGTCTGGGAGATCCATTTGAACAGACCGCTGTAATAGTCCTGATTGTCCTTACCCGCCTTATACATGACAGGCTTCAGCACTCTCTTGATCAGCCACATGAGAGAAAGCAATACCACTGCCATCAGAATCGTCATGGTTCCGCTGGAGATAAAGCAGTAACTGATAACGAACAACGATACCACCGTATCGGACAGCAGCTGTAAAAGTGCCAGGATCAGGGCATACATATTATTAACATCCGAAGTGATGCTTCGCTGCACCACCGCGGTATCCGCATTCAGGTAAAATTCATAGCCACGGCGCAGATAGTTGCGCATCATGCGTTCGGAAGTGTAAAACTGGTTCGTATAGACAAATGACAATGTCAGCTTCTGCTGTACATAAGTAAACAGATTCTTCACTACGAATACCAGGATCAGCAGTACCATGACAATAATCGAGAAGGTCCGGTAGCTCTCCACTCCCAGGATCTCATAGCAGGCTTCCGCCACCCGGCTGTGCTGTACTGCCTCCGGATCAATGACGATCTGCATAACCTCCACCAGCATACCCACACCGGCGGTCTGTAAAAATGCGCTGATCACCATGAGGATGATCAGCCCCACCATGGTTCTCTTCTGTTTTTTGTCCAGCAGGACATTCATTTTCTTAATTATCTGTAACATAGAGTTCTCCAGTTCTCCGGTTCTTCATTTCTCAGATCTGTTCATTCTGTCTGTGGATCAGGGGATCTTCATAGGCATCCATGAAATCCTGTCCCAGACGCACCGCTTCCTCTGCGAAGGGCAGCCCCTTCACTTCCGTCAGCACTCCCACTACTTTTTTAAACCTCAGTCCCGGGAAAAAATTCAACATTTCCATAGGCACGGTAGCATCGAACTGCGGATACTCCGGGAACAATTTCCGGTAATCCAGTTCATCTCTGGGATGCGGTTTAATAAAAATACTTCCCTCTTTTTCGTACATTTTGATAACGTCCCGGAATATCTTCTCTCTGACATCCAAAGTACACAGAGGATCCGTAAGGATCAGTATTTTATCCCCTACCTTGTTGCTTTCAGCAATCTGGTGCTCCAGCTCTTCCTTATTTTTCACAAACGCCTGAAGGATCAGCTGCTTGTCCGCCTCCGTCAGGCGGTCCACTAGCTCTTTCCTCGGCTGTTCAATGTATCTTGGACAGGGATAATGAATTGCCGAGATATCATTTACCTCCATATCCATGCAGTATTTGCCGTAACCGTTCTGTACAAAGATCAGATTCAGATACCTGGATAAAAAGGCCTTGAGCTTAAAATGGCCTCTGTTGTCATACCGGGCGGCATCGAAATTCTTCAGACAGTTCAGACCGTCCTCCACTGCATGATAACGGATATGATTCTGATTCAGATAATACCCGATGGGGTCGGAATCGCAATAGACATAAATATCCTTGTATTCCTTCAGGTTCACCGGTACGTAAGGTGCCTCCAGTCTGGCATATTCCCGCGTAAACCGGATACGGTTCTTCAGATTCCCCAGGAAATTCCCGGTATCCAGGCGGTATTTTGCCAGCTCCGGGAAATAGTCCTCTCTCTTCTCATCGAACTCCAGGACTTCCTCAAACAGGCCCGTGCTCTCCACCCGGGCCTTCAGATTTTCAAAATTGTTGGACATTTTGGACAGCACTAAAGTAGCAGTTCCCGCCTTCCTCGCAGGATCTGCCTCTGCCCGTATTTTTAACTCTTTCAAAAACGTCACATATGCATGATAGTAAGTGTGACATATATAAATTCTGTCTTTCATATACCAGTCTCTACTATTGTTACGTATATTACTTTATTGTTATAACCATTTGGACTTACTATAACACACTTTTCTCTTCCAGTAAAAAATCTTATGAAATTTTAAGAAAGTGAAGGTAACAGTTCAGCCATCACAGTTCATACACCCAGATTCCCCAATAAGAGTCGTCCGTTTCATAATAACCCACGAGCTCCAGACCCATGCGTTCGGCATCACCGATCTCGGCGCCGGAGAACAGGTATTCACATCCCAGTTCCCGTAATGCATCCATATCGAACTCCAGCCCTTCATACACCAGGGTATTGCCCTTTTTCAGTTGCATATAATTACCGGTAATACTGTTGAATAGATAACACCGGTTTCCCCACAGGTCAAAGTATACCCGTACTTCCTCATTTTTCTCCAGCTCTGCCGCAATAACTTCTCGAAAGCGGTGCTTATATTCCAGAGAATAATTATTGGAATATCCATCCACCGTATAAAAACCATGCATCAGGGACGGAGCCGGACTGATCCCCAAATGTGCCACACGGTAAGTACTCTTGTCCCGGCCGATAGCATCGTCTATTTCCTGCATCAGATCCTCTGCAAACCAGCTCTCCCAGGAGATATATCCCGTGACACCTGAGCCGTTATTGATCTGGTTCACATTCAGATACATGCCTGAATTCACTTTGAGCAGCTGAAGTGTCGGAAGCAGACAGATCAGAATGACCGCAAGCTTTCCCGCCTGCATCCGCACATCCGTATGTGGCACTTTTGTTCTCCATAGCACTGCCGCTGCCCATGCGAACTCCAGATACCATGCTGCCGGGTACAGCCAGTAGACACGGTGCATCTGAAAATAATGCAAAAATCCCGTGGCATTGTTTTTCCAGTCAACCACTGCCGTCAAATGACAAAATGCATAAAACAGGGCTATGGCGATCAAGAATAAAAAGTTGATCACAGCTGCCTTATAAAGGATCCGGTCGGTCTCTTCCTTTTTACAAAATGCTCCCAGGATCAGGAACAAAATAATGGGCAATATCAAATATTTATGTAACGACGGTGCGTGCTGTGAGCTGTTTAGAAAAACGCTCCGGAAGGTCTCAAAAAACGGCGTTGCGGAGGATATCATTTCCTCCCGGTGGCTGACATAGCTGCTGTTACCAATGAGTATCTCCAGGATCAGCGCCCTGTTAACGATCATATACGTTAACAGCAACTCTCCAAATCCCCATAGCGGCCATGAATTCTTTCTTTTTAGGATCACAGCGATGATGATCGCCAGGAGCCACAGACCTAACACCACATACCCGGTACATACCAGATGGCTGGTCAACCCAAACAACAACGTAGACAGCACAGCGAAAATGAATCTTTTTCGCTTCCAAAAACATAAAAATGCATATATTACCAAAGGAATCCCAAATTCTGTAAGACCGTAGATCGGGTATAAAGGCAATACACAAAAGCAGCTCCCGGCGATCACCGCCAAAATACTACTCTGCGTACTCTCTTTCACCAACAAATACATTCCGGCAAAGGCAATCAGAAAGCAAATAATATATTGCAGCAGAAATGCGATTCTGGGTGAATACAGAATATACAACGGAAGGAACAAGATTGCAGAAGGCTGCATCCCGCTGGCATTGACACCACCAAGCATTTCCGGATATACATTACTTCCATCCAGGAAATGCCTTGCCGGAAGTATATAATTCATAATACTTTCATCTAATTGATCGTTGATCTCAAAGATACAACCCTTTCCCAGAATAAAGTAAGGCAGAAAAAAGATTGCTGCAATGATCAGCCCCAGCCACCACAAGGGAAGCTGATCGATGCGAAGCAGTTCTTTTTCCACTCTGTTATATGCTCTGATTAAAATATTTTTCACTCTGCTCATTCTGTTTACTCCTGTAGGTCAAGCTTCCGGTCAAAATAATAAATACGATATTTTCCCCCATGTGATACGGTCAGTTCCTCTTCAGGTACCCCTATCGTTCCGGTTTTTTCTTCCAGATACGGCAGGATTTCCTCAAGAGCCTCTACCCCGAAATCATACAGGATCACATAAAAACCATTTTGATCATCTGTAAAATACTGCTTCATGGCCTGTTTCATGACCGGACTATAGGAAAACCACGTACCTGATACCATGTAATTATGAGGTCCGTTAAATCGATTATCCAATACCGCCCCCATATAATAGCTGAACGAAAAAGAATCCATCAGATAATTGCATTCGGGATGGCTGTCTACATAATCGTAAAGCTCCACCAATCCCTGCATATATTGTTCCATGCCTTCATTCTGACTTTTCAAAAAACGATACTGTTGTCTGCCACTCTGATATCCCATAAATATCAGGATCATACACGCAAAAACCGCACCTGCTTTTTTCCATATGCTCTTCTGCTCCACGGTCACGATTGCCACCAGCATGACCGTCAGGTAGATTGCAGCTTCTCCAAAATACAAGGGCAGAATCACTCTGTCAGGCATTCGCCCTTTATAGATCAGATATCCCCATATCACAAAAGACCCCACTTTGACCAAAGACACCGGTATCAGATAAAGATATTGTCCGTAAATAACTATAAGAATACCTGCAACAATAAACGAAGCCACTGTAATTCTGTTTCCATCCCACACACCGTCTTTCAGCATCACCTGCTGATAGGTTTTCAAGACTTCCCCAATTTCAGGAAATCTGTATTTTGCTTTGGCATATGCTGCTATTTTTTCTGCACATTCCGTATTGAGATTTCCATCTAATATGATATATCCCTTGTAAGCTTCATACTCAGCCCTGCTCACACCATACTCGCTGAGAATGTCTGAGACCTCTTCATATTCCGGTTTTCCATAATAATCAAACATTTCTGTTCTGGCATTATTATATCGAAGATATTCTTTCCATTCCGCATTATGATAGCCAACTACAGTTCCCAGCTCTCCCAGAGCAAAACAGCCTATGACTATCCCCAGGGTCAGAAGCAGAAATCTGATCTTATCCCGCACATTTTTTCTCTTATCTGTCAGAAGCAATCCGGCAATTGCCGAAAGTCCCAAAGGCTGCAGCATTAGCATAGCATCTCGGCGGAGCAGACAGGCAAGCAGCATAAAAGCTGCAAATACCAGGAATTTCCAGGAATCCCTGCCGGGCATATATATTGCACACAGCAAGTAAACGTATCCTGCAACAGCCAGCACGATTGCCGTGGATGTATATTGGATTTTTGCAACGGAATAAAAATTCTGCAAAAACAAGGTCATTACGATTCCGATACTGATCAGAATTTTTAATTTACTTCTGCCAAGTTTGATCACCGTGTCAAGGATCAATACATAAGACATCATGTGAAACAGTAAAAGCATCAGACCATACCACGGGATCTGCAGCGTAATCCGGTATAAACCGGACAAAAGCACAGACAGCCAATAATTTACATATACCGTATGCGCATCCGGTCGTCCTCCAAAGGCTCCACTCAGTATTTCTGTAATATTTCTGTCGTCATTACTTTCAAAATATATCCCCGCACGAAAATAAACCGCCAGAAGCATAGCAGCAGCAATCCCGACAGACATGCCAAAACGTGCTAACTGATATGTTCTTTCTTTATCTTTAGAAATGAACAATAATATAGTCCCCCTTATCCACGATATATCCATCCTGTGGATATTCCGGCAGCTTCAGTGACTCTTCTTCCGCCTCCGCATATCTGTCGATATCCCCGCAAGCCACCAGTGAATGCCCGTGCATTGCGAAAAACTTTACCAGCTCCGCATCGGAATCAAAGGCATAACGGCCCCAGTCGATGACCGACAATGCCGGTGTCTGCGCCACCCACACACCTCTGGAACCACGATTATATTTGTCCAGCAGATCCGGATCGATGAGATCCGTAAGTCGTTTCATCTTATAATATTTGCTATCGCCGTAGCTTACATAGGCATCCTTGACGATACTGTAAGGAATTTCATAATTCCCCGTGAAAATCACCGGCTTTGATGTATCGAAATCCCGCTCCAGATCCAGTGCGATCTGATCGACCGTCTGCACCGCCGCATCGTATTTCTGTTTATCAATGTAGAACCATTTCGTCATATCCATGCACTGGTTCCAGACGATCACCGCCAGCACAAGAATCGCAATCCCGCGCACGCCACGGCAAATGCGACTATTTTGAGACTTCTGTGTCTTCCGTTCCCACCATGCTGTCACCTTCCATACCGCATAGACAAAAAGCAGCACTCCGTATCCGCAGAAAATGGGCAAAAACTGTGCCGAACGGTACAGTGTTGCCTTTCCTTCGATAAATAACAGCGAAAATGCCGCCAGATAAGCCGCCGGCAGGAGGATCAGGGCCCACAGGTCTCTGCCGCGGATCACCCGCACCAGGGTAACCACTGTAATTACGACCGCCGATAACACAAAAATCCGGATTGGCAGATAAGCATAAGCAAACACACCGTACAATACAAAAGTACGTTTCAGGATCATGATCAGCTCACCGAAGGCTCCGGGCTGCACCATCCAGCCTAACATCTCCGTCACGGAACGCTGTACTGCTTCTCCCTGTAAATATTCCAGATGAAATGCCTTTGTAAGCACTACGATCATCAGGCTTCTCAGGAGCACTGCAGCCAGAGCCGCCAAAGCCCCTCCTGCCAGTGTGCCAAAGACTCCCCTCTCCCCGGTCCGGGCTGTACGCTCCGTTCCCAGACAGATTCTCTCTGACAGCAGCAACAGCAGAAGTCCCGCCAGCCACAGAATCATAAAGGACTCATAACAGCCCATGGCAATCCATAAAAATACCGCAGCTGCCGCAAGCTTCGTCACAGCCGGGCAGTCCGGCTTCTCCCCAAGACCCGATCCCTTGCGCTGCTTCCGGATACTGAGCTGCCACTCCCTCATAAAGCACAGACTGACTGCGCAGCTCAGATATCCGATGGCTATCCCATTGTGGAGAAAATATGTGAATACTTCGCTGATCAACGGGCAGGATACAAATACTGCCGCGAAAAAGGCATATCCCGTCACCGGGATCTTCTCACCGAACACCGAATAGAACAATGCCGACCACACGATTGCTGCCGCTATGAGAAGAATTACCGCTGCAAAATCCGTTACAAACGGAACAAATTCCGCCAGAGTTATCACTTTATTCAGCAGAAACAATACCCACCGCCCCACAATGGCGATCAGTCCCTCTTCGAAATAGTATAAAGATGGGGTGTCATCGATGCCGATGGTAACATTTGTCACCTTATAGCCGTAAGCACATACTGCTGTAAGCAGCAGGATTCCCATATACAGCCGGTTCTCACAAAGCTTATGAATCATCCCGTTCCAGTCTGCTGTTGTTTTCGTTTCTCTGTATTTCTCCATTCCTTTTTGTCTGCCCCTGTTCCTGATCTTATTACTGCTGTTCTATCGTCTTCGGCTCTATGCGATAAATCACAAAATCATAATACATATAATGGAATTCCAACGCTTCCTCGTAGTCATATTCGTCTTCCAGTTCATTGGGTGTCCCACCCTGAAAACAGATATACCAGAGATTCTCGTAGGAATCCAACTGGCTGTAATCCGTGAGTGCATCCGTATTGACGAAAGGAAGACTGTATAATTTATAGCCGATGATATAATAATGCAGCTCCGGATGATATACATTCAGGAAAATCGTATGCGTATAAGGTCCGATGACCGCATCGTTGTCCGTCATCTGTGTCTCCGCAAAATTCTCATAAATCTCCAGTCCTCCGTCATACTCCAGACGGATCTCCGAGCTGTACTGAAGCAGGAAACACAGACAGGCCGTACCGAGGATGCCACCGGCCCACCATTTTCTCCCGTTTGTGCCACTGCTCTCCAGGATCTGTGCGAATCCCACCGCGTACCACAGCATGACGAAACCCATGCCCGGGAATGCATAGCGCCCCATGAAACAATTATTGACGGTAGCAGAGATCGCCCCTCCTACGATCCCGGTGAGAGCAAACGCCGCTGCCGCAATGGCCGGAGCTACATTATGATGCTGACGTACCCAGTCCACGGCACCATAACTCAATACCAGGCACAGTGCCATTCCCAACAGTACCACAATGCCGATGGGTGTCTCCACCGCGGAAAACCATTCCTTGAAATAATCCATCACAGAATTCAGGGTCGCCAGTTCTGCGGTAGAACCGTCATCATAACGCATCCGCAGGATGAACTGTCTGCAGGTCACCGCCAGCCAGGGGGAGAACACGATCGCCACTGTGAATCCGGAGATGAAAAATCCCTTTACCAGATCCTTTCTGTGGCAGATCAGGATCGCCGCCAGAAAAAGCATATAAAATAAAAAAGTCTGTATCAATGCAAACGTATGACAGTACACCGTGCAGATGCTCGCCACACAGAACACGATCCATTTTCTCCGGGTCGCTTCCCGATAAATATCATAAGCCGCAAGTCCCGCCAGTGTCAGGAAAAACAATGCCATGGCATACATCCGCACATTTCCCGCCTGCACACTGAAAATAGGCATCAGCAGGGAAAATGTCATAAAATATACCGAAATCTTCCGATTGAACAGCTTCGCCACGTAATATTTTCCCAGCAGCATATACCCGGTCATAAAAAGTACAGACAAAAGCTTCAGTGACCAGAAATGTGTCCCCCCGCCGCACAGATGATAAAACAGCTTCAGGATCACATAGTAGAACGGCGAATGATCATCCGTCGCCGTAATATAGATCAGCCGTTTCCAGGGCAGGGATACCATCGACGCTGAATACGCTTCATCATACCAGAGGTTATTCCGGATGCCGAAAACTCCCCAGAGGAGCAGTGCGATCACCGGAAGCGCATGCCACAGCAGCTGCCATCCTTTTGTCCGTATAAAATTATCTGTTTTCCTGCTGCATGTCTCCATGGAACCTTCTGTCCTTCCGCTTCCTATCTTCTTATATTCTCTGACTTTAATACCTGCGATACAGCACCATATCCGCATCTCTTCCCAGTTCTTCATACCCTTGTTCGCGGCACTGCTCGTCGATCTCTCCGCCGCTTACCGTAGCCAGATATCTGCTCTGAAGCTCCGTCAGATGCTCCAGAAGATATTCTTTCTCACAGCAGCTGATACCAAATCCTTCCGGTACTCCATACAGAAGCTGCCATTTCAGATTTCGGTTGCCCTCCGGCGTATCGTCCCCGAAGGTCCAGATCACCACATTATCGTAATTCGGTACCTGATCGGTACTCATGACCAGATTCTCCGCGAAGACCTGTCTCCAATATTCCACCTGTGCTTCCCGCTCTTCCGTGACATACGGTACCTGATAATCATAAGGCTCCACTGCCTTGTAACTGTACAGATACAGGAAAGCTGCTCCCAAAAGCACCGCTTTCTTATAGTATCTGGTCTGAAGCATACTCACGATGAAAATTCCCGCCGCAATAAAAGTCAGGAAATGTTTGCTTCCTTCCACCATTTTATACATCAGCAGATGGGCAAACAGCATCGCGATCAGACTGAAGGCGAAATGCACTTCTATGATCAGCTGGTTACGCAGCCCGGTCTGTTTCTCCCTGCGGTATGCTCTGAGATCCAGAAAACTCTGCACCAGCAGAATGGCAAGCAGCAACAGATAACCGTCAAAAAAGGCTCCGGAAGCCAGGCCGCTCTTCATACCGGACACACAATGTCTGTAGAATTCCAGGCCCTTCCAGTGCAGCGTCCCGAAGAAATTCCGGACACCGGCACCGATGCCGTCGGTGAAAAACGTCGTGATCCAGTCCGTATAGAAAAGCGGCGTAAAATATTCCGCGCCCAGATAGTGCTTGATCAGCACATACACCACTCCCGTACAGGCCACCACGGAAGCGGAAACGATCCATCCGCTCTTACGGCTTCTGCGGATCCGGAAAAAGCAGGCCAGCAGCAAAAACAAAAGCATGTACGGCCGCATCAGGGTCAACAATACCGAGACAATAAACATGGCAGTCAGCTTGCCCTTTGTCTCCTTATTCAGATAGGAAAAAGCCAGTCCGTAAAACAGGATCAGCATGCCAAAGCAGATGACCTCCGGCATACCGGACAGCATGTATCTGGTGAACAGTGTGTACAGGCTGAAAAGTACCGTCAGGATGCCCAGCTGTTTCCAGGTGGGTTTCACCAGCCATACGAACACGAACATAGTGATCGTCAGCAGTACGATATTACAGATCACCGGTGACAGCAGATTCCAGCCGAACACCAGTCCCCACAGGATCCAGGGAAATACCAGCACGGGACTCCAGGCTGCGAAAGACAGCTGCAGCGCATGACTTTCGTTAAATCCGAAATACCCTCTGGGAAATCCGTATTTCACAATGCTTTCGACCTGTTTAAAATAAAACAGTTCATCGTTCCATTCCGAAGAAGGCAGATACACCTGGCCGATGCTCCTCCCCTCTGCCGCCGTCCGCACCAGACAGCACACCACGGGAAGCAGCGCCATCAATACCGCCTTCACCAGTGTCAGATATCTTTTATCCTGTTTCCACCAGTCCGTAAATTGCTCTTTCTTCATAAAAATATTTCTCTCCCTATTCCTCCAGATGGATCTTCTCACGGATCACATACTGGGGAGAATTATTCATGCTGATGTAGATACGTCCCACATATTCTCCGATCAGTCCCAGCATGATCATGATCATGCCGCCGAAAAATACCAGTGCCGCCATCAATGCGCTGAATCCCATGGGAACATTGGGATTCACCAGTCTCTTGATGATCGTATAGATTCCATAGAGAAAACCCAGTCCTGCGAAGCCCACACCGAGAGAAGTGGCGATCCGCAGCGGTTTCACGGAAAATGCCGTAAATCCGTTGAACCATAATCCCAGCAGCTTCTTGAGCGTATAACCGGAATTGCCCTCTTCCCGCTCTCTGTGACACACCGGCACGTTAGTAATGTTTTTCGTGGCACGGAGCACCAGTCCGATGACATAAGGATACGAATTCTCATAGCGGATCATATCCTCCACCACGAACCGCTTCACCGCAAAATAGCTGGAAATATACAGATTCGCGGGCTTGTTTAACATCATCCGGGTCATCAGCTCATTGACCTTGCTGCCCAGATTCCGAAATGCAGAGTGCTGCTTGTGTTCATAACTGGCGTATACAGCATCAAAGCCTTCCTCCAGCTTATTTAGCAGCTTATCCACTTCATCGGCGGGGGTCTGTCCGTCATCATCCAGGCAGACCACATAATCTCCGTCGGAATGCCGTAGTCCTGCCATCAATGCCGCATGCTGTCCGAAATTTCTGGCGAATCCAATGCCCTTGATATTATCGTATTTTTCACACAGATCCCGGATCGTCTCCATTGTATTGTCCGGTGATGCATCATTCACCAGAAAAATATCATACGTATACTGTGTCAGTTCCTGCATTTTTTCGCGGATCTCCGTAACTACATGGGGCAGCGTATGCTCCGAACGGTAGCAGGGGATCACAAAACTTACTTTTTTAATTCTGTCCATTTTTTGTTGCTTGCTCCTTCTTAATCTGCCGGATTCACGGCTGCCATCCAGACAATATCCCGGTACACACCGTCAATACACACATCGTCTCTTAACAGTCCTTCTCTGACGAAGCCTGCTTTTTCATAGCTTCGGATCGCCTGCAGGTTCTCCGACAATGCCCGCAGGTAGACTCTGTGCAGCAATTCCTTCTCAAAACAGTACCGTAACATCAGCTTCGCCGCCGCTGTGCCGATTCCGCGGCCTCGGGCGCTCTCTTCTCCGATGAAGATTCCGTACTCCGCCTTATTGTGATGTCTGTCAATATCCCGGATATACACAGATCCGAGGGGAGTATCCCCTTCCAGATCACAGATGATCATCTGCACCACATCTCCGGTCTCCACATGGGTCCGGATCCAGTGCTCATGAGACTGTCTGGTAAAAAGCTCCTGATAGATAAAATTTTTGCGCACGGCATCGCTGTTACGCCATGCCACGATCCGGTCCGTATCCTCATGGGTCATGAGGCGCAGACAGATCCCGGCCTGCGTATCCCGGTAGTTCTCAGAAATTGCTTCCGATGTTTTATTTTTCGATGTTTTATTTTCTGCTGTTACGGTCTGCATTGTGATCTCCTTACTGTCTGTAAGCATTGCACAGCTCGATGACTCTCCGGATCTCATCCTCCCGCATCTCGGGGAACAGAGGCAGTGTCACACAATGTGCTGCCAGATATTCCGCATTCGGGCAGTCTCCCGGCTTATAACCAAGGTTTGCATATGCCTTCTGTAAATGGCAGGGCACCGGATAATGCATGTTGCATTCCACATCATTGTCTGCCATATACTTCACAAAATCATCGTGATCCGGTACCGTGATGACGAACAGATGGAACACCGGTGTGGTGTTCTCCGGATGATGCTGCATGGTGATCAGAGGATTCGTGATCTCCCGGATATAGCGGTGTCCGATCTCCTGACGTCTCTTCGTCCACTCCGGCAGATATTTCAGGCTGACGCTCAATACCGCACCCTGCAGTCCCTCCAGTCGATAATTATATCCAATCTCATCATGATAATAACGCACATCGCAGCCCTGATTTTTCAGGCGGTCGATATGCTTATAGTACTCTTCCTTCTCACAGGTGACACTTCCGCCTTCTCCGAAAGCATAGAGGTTTTTGCCCGGATAGAAGCTGAAGCATGCCAGATCTCCCAGGGTTCCCACATTTTTCCCCTCAAACTGTGCCCCGTGGGCCTGTGCGCAATCTTCCACCACGAACAGTCCGTGACGGTCTGCGATCTCGCGCACGCCTGCATAATCAAAGGGCTGGCCATAGAGATGGACACCGATGATTCCCTTCGTCCTCTCCGTGATCTTCGCTTCCAGCACGGAAGGATCAATCTCCCAGGTATCCGGCGTACAATCTGCGAACACCGGCGTGGCTCCCGTATAGCTGACGCCCCATGCTGTCGCGATATAAGTATTGGCAGGAACAATGACCTCATCTCCGGGGCCTACGCCCAGCGCCAGCATCGCCAGATGCAATGCGGAAGTACCGTTGTTCACACCGCTGGCATATTTACTGCCCACGTAAGCAGCAAATTCCTTGTCAAATGCATCTGCATATTTGCCTCCGGAAAAAGCTGTCTCACGACATACCTTCTCGATAGCTTCTCTGTAAGCATCTTCATGGGCTTTTACATCCCTCGTCAGATCGATTCTCTTAATATGTGCCATTTTTTGTCCTTCTCTCTTACCTGTTGTCATTTCATTTACATCGTTTCTAAACTCGCACGATGTACATTTCTTCTCTTATTTTCAATCTTTCACCGGGATTATCCGGCATCTTATATATGCTTCTTAATATAAAACTCGTTGAATAACCTTGCGATCTGTACCAGATAATTACAGATCGTCTTGAATACCTTAACGGTAGTATTATAGTCTTCCTGCCACTCCACCGGATAATCCAGTATGGTCACGCCTCTTTTCTCCGCCCGGAGCAGGAATTCGATCATGTAGAACCATCCGTTATCCCGGCTGCAGCCCTCGATCAGTGAGAGTGCCGTCTCTCTGCGGACAAATGTGAAGCCGCAGATGGCATCCGTGGATTTCATCCGTAAGAACAGCTTTAACAGAATCAACAGTCCCTGCGACGTGATCCTGCGGTACCATTTTCTGCCCCTGGTATCGGATTCTCTGGCAAAACGGCTGCCGTTGATATACTGGATCTCGGGTTGCGTCCCGAAGAGGTGAATCGCCTCTCCCAGATGCCTGATATTGGTGGAAAGGTCGATGTCCATATAGCCTACCACATCGCCGTGGCTTACTTCCACACCTCTGCGGAATGCGGCGCCCACACCGCGGACATTGATCCTCTCATATTTTACTTTATCATATTTTTTACACAGATTTTCTGCGATCTGCGGTGTCTCATCCTCGGAACCGTTATCCACGATAATGATCTCATAGTCTTCAAAAGCAATGCTTTGCAGATATTCCACCGTGCGGGTCACACCGCTCTCTAAGCGCAGACGTTCATTTAATACCGGAAAAATAATCGTAAACATCATTTTGTCAGTTTTTCCACTCCTTCGATTACGTAGTGCTGTCTCTTAAAGCTCATATTCAGGATCACGGACAGATATTTGAAGATCAACGTCAGCATGACGGACATCATGAAAAATCCAAACGATATCAGCGTCATGAGACTCATCCAACCTTCCACGGGACGTACCGTGCTGAAGATCGAATACACGATCCAGGCAAACATGATCATCATCACAGAGAACAGGATCGCACTCACCAGCATAGAGAACTTCTCCAGGACATTGGTGAAAATGATCAGCGTATCCAGTGCAAGACTGCTGCGGGTACTGCGCTCCTCCCGGTTCCTGGCACTGCCTGCCTTCTTTTTATTCTCATAGACCAGCGTATCCGCCCTTAGTCCGCAATTCATATACATCGCCTTGCGGTAAGGAATGTACGCATTCATCTGATTCACACGGTTCACTGCGCGGCGGGATATGATACGGAATCTCTCCTGACGCAGCTTATGGGTATTACGGCTTCCCAGATTATATACTGCATAGAACAGCCGCGAGGTCAGTGCCACATCTCTCCCCGGAGCGGCTGCCACCACATCATAGCCTTCCAGCGCTCTGTAATAAACATCCATGATCAGTGACGGCTCAAAATCCGGCAGGCATCTGTCGAATTCGAACAGGAAATCTCCCACTGCCAGGTCTCTTCCGGCATTCATGGCCATCTCGACTCCCTGATAAAAGCTTAAATTGATCATGCTCACCACATGATTTCCTCTGCTTTCTTCCAGAAATCGATGGATCTCCTCGATGGTATTGTCCATGCAGCAGTCATTCACACAGACGATCTCATATTTTTCGAAATGTTCTTCCATGGTGCCACAGACCGTATTCAGGAAATCACGGATGTGCGCACCATCGTTGTGCAGATACAGCACGCAGGATACAAAATTTTTCTCTTTATTCAGGATTGCGGTTCTCTCCATAACGTTTCCCCTATATCTATTATTTATAATCTCTCGGAATGGTTATCCTAATCTAAAAAAGGATCCAGGTCATATACCGTGTTGATCTTGCCGGATAAGACGCTGATGAAGGTGGGACTTTCGGATAATGCCCGGATCACGGTAGGTCTCGAATCATCGATCTCCGAAGCCTTCAGGATCGGCTTCATGGAGAACAGTGACTTCTCATAACTGAAGCTATATTCTTCCCGCAGATACTTTCTCGCCAGCGTAGACATATACTCCCATGCACTCTCCGGTCTGCCGGGACAGTCGTTGCAATTCCCCAGCCAGCCGCCTCTGCAGATATTGCCGTCCGCCCCCACGCAGGAGAACTGCGGTGTAGCATCGTAGCTTGTCTTATGCGGTGTAAAAGTCACCGAAGTCAGGGAATGATATCCCGTCCTGCCGAAAGGCATAATGGAGAAAAACGGTCCATCCATTACTGTAAATCCGATGTCCCTGAGCTTGTCACCTGTTTTGCACAGGATGATCTCACATAATTCATACTTCAGTCCGAAGGGTTCTGCCGTGACTCCCTTTACCTTTTCCAGCACCTGATTCACGGAAGCGTAAGTGGCATTCAGCACAAACGGTGCCCGGTATACCTCTCTATGGCCCTCATGCAATGCGGTGATCTCATAGCAGTCCGATTGTTTTACGATCTCTGTGATCTGCCGCCCGAAGTGCAGCTTCACTCCCGGATATTTCGCAATCTCCTCCATCAGATGATCCCGCAGGATATGGGCATCGTAGGTATACTCCTCGGTGAGAAAAGCTCCGTCGCACAGCCCCGGCTGGAAATATTCTTCCACAGGAAGCGCCTTACAGGGAATCCCGCCATCCCGGCAGAACTTCAAAAATTCCGCCGCATCCGTCCATGAAAAATGAGCGGAAGTGGCATAAATCTGTTGAAACGCGGTATGAAGACAGAAGGAATAGTCCTCTGTAAAACGCTTGAAATATCCGGCGGATTTCATGGCCGTAGATAGAGACCTCGGGTAGTGATATCCCATGTGTACCCGGGCCTGATTGATATATGTGGCTCTGGTAAAAGGAGCCTCTTCCATCTCCAGCACCTCTACCTGTTGCCCTCTTTTTGCACAATACAGCGCCGCATACAATCCATACAGCCCTGCTCCTATGATCAGCTTGTCCATTCCTCTATCCTAACTCTGTCTCTGTTTTGTCTCTGTTTTGTCTTTGTTTTGTCTCTGTTTTGTCTTTATCTCTGATCTGTCTCTGTTTTTTCATTTTCCGTCTTCCGGCCTGTTCCGCACATCAGCGCCACCAGATACGGCAGTGCCAGCATCACCGGATAGACATATCTCATCTGCACCGTGGGGCCTAACAGCATCGTCCCATAATATCCCACGATCACCGCCAGTGGCAGACAGTATCGCTTTCTGTCCACGATCACAAGTATCGCCGCCAGCGCCAGATACAGCCACAGATAACTGCCCGGCACGAACAGATATTTCAGTACCGGAAGCTTCAGATAACCGTTCCCGTCCGCCCATGTCTCCAGGCGGTCATACAGTCCCGGCCATTTGCTGTCTTTGTAGATTCCTCTGTTGTTCAGGGTATCTTCTTCCCATCGTGTCTGTATATATCCGAGGCCCTCTCTCCCCTGCACTTCATTCACCGCCGCATGGGTGACATCAAAGGGAGATAAAAATCCTGCATCCACTGCCAGTGCGGCATTGATCATATCTCCGGGATAAGCTTTCAGCAGATGAAAATAGGTCCGCAGGAAATCTCCCGAGCGATAACGCACCACATACGTGTTGGTATGTCGCTTTACCGGATCCGCGATGCCGGGATCATAATCCCTGTAAGCCTCATCCAATATAAAATCATTCACCAGTGCCCGATCCTGCTCCGACATGGTACCGTCATCCTCAGGGAGTACTCCCACTCCTCCGTGGTAGATCATGCAGCGGGCCATCTGCTGGATCGGCATACTCAGCATCTCTCTCCTGTCTCCCTGTTCCGCGTGCGTTGCGGAGAACACTGCGGACAGCACAAAAAGCCCTATACAGAAAGCTGCCACACTTACCGTAAACAGTCTCCCCCAGAGCTTCCTCGCTCTTTTTCCAAAGCATACTGCCAGAAAAAGAAATGCTAATAGTACAATCATAGCATATTTTCCGTTATTGCGAAACAGTATCATTCCCACTGTTCCGATAAAAAACAGCAGATCCCGGACTCCGGGACGCCATTCCCTGCGGTCCTCCAGCAACAGATCCGTCAGACTGATCAGCTGCAGCAGTAAAAAAGCACTGAATACCGTATCTTTTGTCATGCTGACACTCATATACCAGTGGAACGGGAAAAACATTCCAAGCAGCAGCATCACGATCTGCCAGCCTGCCGCCACCTGCCGTCTGTGCAATACCAGCACACCGTAGGACATGCTGCCCGCCAGCAGCAGCATCTGCAGCGCAGTGTACAGTGCCATTCCGGCATTCATACTCCCGAACAGCTGCGTTCCCAGCCACAGCATCCCATGTAAAAGCAACGTGTGCACGATCGGATGATGATCAAAATAATAATGCTCCACGATCTGTCCGGTCTGTACCGGTGCATCATAAGCACAGATTCCCGGGTAATATGCCAGATATACCGGAAGCCATGCAAGGCATAACAATAACAGACTTCCGAAAAACACCTGTGCCCCGGAGCGGTTCTGTATCCACGCGGCAGATCTGCTGAACACGGCATTGTCTTTACCGGTATTGTCTTTACCGGCACCCTCAGGTGCCGGCCTCTCTGCCGCGCGATAGACCACAAACATTCCGATCACACCCAGTAGGCATCCCAAAAGCACGGTCCACAGCAGAGTGCTTCCCACATATCCGGCCGTCCACAGGATATTGCCCGCAGCCCCCAGATCTTTTTCTGTTTTTACGAAAAATACAAACAGACATCCCAGAACGCAAAGCAGCACACCGCCTCTGCGTCTGGGAAGTATTCTCTTCTCCTGCATATTATAATCCTTTACGTTCCTGATGTTCCCCATGCACACGGTTCAGACGATACTCGAAATCCTTCCGGTCCTTGGCCGCCATAACTTCCAGCATCATACCGGAGAAAAACGACTGGATCCCCGCCAGCAGAATGAATCCGCAGGCGATCAGCGTCGGGAATCTCGGCACCAGTCCCGTATTCAGATACTCCAAAAATACCGGAACAAACAATATCACCGACACCACTGCCAGCAAAAATGCCAGCATGCCGAAGAAATGCATGGGTTTATAGTTTTTATACAGCTGCAGCATCTTGCGGATCACGCGGAAACCGTCACTGTAAGTATTCAGCTTGGACTCGCTGCCCTGGGGACGGTCACGATATTCCACCACCACATTCTCTACCTGCATGTTATAGTTCACCGCATGGATCGTCATCTCCGTCTCGATCTCAAATCCTTTGGAGAATACCGGGAATGTCTTCACGAATTCATAACTGAACGCGCGATAACCGGTCATGATGTCCTTGATATCGGAATGAAACAGGCCGTTGATCCCCGCACGCATCAGACTGTTGCCGAAATTATGAAACGGCCGCTTATTTTCCGTAAAATAAGTAGACGACAGGCGGTCTCCCACCACCATATCCGCCTGATGCTCCAGAACCTTTGCCACCATCTCCCGGGCACAATCCAAAGGATACGTGTCGTCTCCGTCGATCATAAGATAGCATTCCGCATCGATCTCACGAAACATTCTGCGGATCACGTTTCCCTTTCCCTGGGCATATTCATGACGTATGATCGCTCCCGCTTCCGTTGCCAGTTCCACGGTACGATCGGTGGAATTATTGTCATATACATAAGTCACCGCCTCCGGCAGGAACTTTTTCACATCGGATACCACCTTGGCAATCGTCTTCTCTTCATTGTAGCAGGGGATCAATACTGCAATTTTATCCATTTTCCATTCCTCTTATCTCTGCGTGTTAAAAGTGCTTATACAAAGTTCATTGTACCACGCTTGTTCCATTACAGCCACTATTTTTGCTTTTTCCCGCGTATTTTTCTTGGGGGCGGGCAAAAGCTATGATATAATGAGCGCAAGTGAGCCAATATGCTTGCATAATTGAAATTTGTTGTGGTTACGGAGGAATTGTTTCCATGAGTGGATCTCAGAACAGATCTTGTTGCAATATCATTTACCGCCTGGGGCTTAACATTGTCATGCTTCTGACACTGTTGCTTTCCATGCTGCTGTTCGCCGGCAGCTTTCTCACGACCTGTTATGCCGACAATATGGAGACCCAGCAGGTTCTGCTGCGTCCGGACAATCCCCTGTGGAATCTGTTGGAGCTGGCAGGCTTCGGATTACTGTTTTGCGGATGTCTGTATCTGTATAAAAAAATAGGAGAGAAATTCCGTCGCGGACTGCTCGTTTTTACTTTGACCTTTGTATTTGGGCTTGGTATCCTGCTGATCCTCTTCGGACGCACGGTTCCCGCAGCGGATGCTCTGTCTGTATATAATGCGGCTGCGGAATGGATCCTGGGAAATACTGATATTATCCACCCCACCGTCTCTTATCTGTCTTATTATCCACAGCAGATCGGGCTGATGGCTTTTCTGGAGCTGTTGCTCCGGATCTGGAATCTCACCGGCCTGTCCGTACCGGCCTGGCACTTTATCAAGCTGGTCTATGTCTGTCTGTTGTGTGGGGCGATCTGGTTCCAACATCTGTCGCTGCAATATCTGTGGCCGGAGAATTACAAGAAGATCTCCTGCTGTTATCTCGTCTTGGTATGCTGTAACCTGCCCATGATCATGTACAGCTCCTTCGTCTACGGCGAGATTCCTTCCTTCGCTGCATTGTCGGTGGGATGGTATCTGCTGTTGCGGTTGCTGGGGGGCGTCTCTCCGGACAGCTCCTACCGGGACAACGTCTCCCGAAATGATGCGCCCTCAGTCACCGCCTACGATTACGTCCCCCGCATGCTCCGTCAGATACTTTTCACAGGCTTCGGCAGTATCCTGTTCCTCACACTGTCTGTGATGCTGCGCAAGAATTCACTGATCCCTGTGATCGCAGTGTTGCTGGTGCTGTTGTTCGAGGCATTGCGTCCGGGGCGGAACGGTAAGATGCGTCTGGGACTGCTCATCATGGCGGTATGTCTTGCTGTTACTTCTGTGGGGATTCTGCCGCTGGTCCAGAAATGTTATGAGAAAAAGGCGGGGAACACGTTAAGCTCCGGAGTCACCGCCATGTCCTATCTCGCCATGGGAATGCAGGAAGCTTCCCGCGGCTGCGGCTGGTATAACGGCTTCAATATCGATACTTACGATACCGCCGGCATGGATACTGCTATTGCCAACGAGATCAGCCGTCTGGCGATCGACGAGAGCCTGACCTATTTCCGGGAACATCCCGGCTACACAGCGGACTTCTATCTTCACAAACATTTATCCCAGTGGGCGGACGGCACCTATGCCAGCCGACAGGCTACCCTGGCTACCTACGGAGGACGGAGTGCATTTTTTAAAGAAGTCTATGAAGGTTCTCTCAGTGGGGGATATATCGAATGGTGCAATGCATGGCAGAATGTTCTGTATCTGGGCGTGTTGGTGTTCTGTATCGACAGTCTTAAGAAGCGTCGGAAGTCCAAAGTTGTCGGGCACATGGCTGACCAAACGGCGGGGCATACCGCAGGGTGCACTGCGGACCACATGGCGGATCAGCATGGCGCGGATTGGCATGGCGCGGATCGACTTGGTGCGGATCGGCATGGCGCGGATCGACATGGCGCGGATCGGCATGGCGCGGATCAGCATGGCGCGGATCGGCATGGCGCGGACCGGCATGGCGCGGATCGGCATGGCGCGGACCGGCATGGCGCGGATTGGCATGGCGCGGATTGGCATGGCGCGGACCGACTCTACATCTACGTCGGCCTCATTGCCGTACTGGGAGGTTTTCTGTTCCACACCTTCTGGGAAGCCAATTCGCGGTATATCTTCTCTTACAGCCTGTTGCTGATGCCCTACTGCGGGGCCGGAGTCTATACCGGGATCTGCCGGATACGGGATGGGGTACGGTCGAGATTTCATTAACATTTTCCATGCAGTATTATACTTGCATTGTTAACGTAGGGTTGCCGCCGGCTAGGCGAACTCCTTCTGTGCCCTTCTTCCCCCTCAGCGTGGGCACAGGGGACAGGCGCAAGCTTCTCTGTGCCCTTCTTCTGCCTCAGCGCGGGCACAGGGGACAGGATCAAGCTTCTCTGTACCCTTCTTCTGCCTCAGCGTGGGCACAGATGACAGGAGCAA
>ERZ1106964.61-NODE-61-length-131824-cov-6.536128_pt1 | contig 131824 bp, 108 predicted proteins | sample MGYA00403682_ERZ1106964 | MGnify/ENA primary metagenome ERZ1106964 (study PRJEB35170, sample SAMEA104062451) | human gut metagenome | biome: human gut; feature: human-associated habitat; material: faeces | place: Denmark | collected 2013-04-10 ...
TCATATTTATCAGCCTTTCTTTTTATTTCGACTGATTTAATTATATCACAAATGAGATCATTTGTCTATTACATTTCAGAACATTTGTTCTGCTTGATCTGCAATCTATTTTTCCTTCAGGCTTATTCATTGTATGCAGGATTGATGATATAGCACGACTACAAAAATCAATATATGAGAAGTTTACAATACACAGCACAGCTATGTGCAATAATCTGATATTTACATGCCAACTATGGCACTATGCAAGAGATAGCAATTCATCTCACCACCTATAGAGGTGGGAGAATTCTTGCTGATTCTTGTTAAATATTGTTTTTATCAACTTTGCTTAATATTTTTAAGTTATATTTATATATGCTTTACTTTTTTAATTCAGCTTTTTATTGCTTTCTCTCTGCTATCACGACAGTCGCCAAGGTCTCGCGCAAATTAAAAATACGCACCTGACTTCTCGCTGAAACAGCGATCGTGCAGTGCGCATTTTATTCCCGTCCTGTTTTGTTCTCCTCTTCCTTATCCCGAAACCAGTTGTCCAGCTTCGTGAGTCCACGGATCAGGATCTTTTTCTCATCCTCGTCAAATTCATCCAGGATCGAGGTGATCATTTCTTTATGGAATCTCGCATGGTGGATAAACGCTTTCTTTCCCTTATCCGAAAGCGAGATATATACGACCCTGCGGTCTTCCTCCCCGCGTTCCCTCTTCACATACCCTTTTTTTACCAGGCTGTTCATCGCGATCGTCAGGGTGCCTACCGTGACAGAGAGTTCTTTTGCAATCGATGACATGTTTTTCGGTGTTCCCATACCGATGGCCTCGATCACATGCATATCATTGTTTGTTATATCCTGGAACTCCTGGGTAATGATCGCCTTCTCTTCAACGTCCATGATGCTGCGGAACAGTCTCACCAGGATCTCGTTCAATACTTTATAATCGTCCAACCGTGGAATCCTCTTCCTCTCTGGGCTGTCCAACCGCAATATCCGATCTTCCTGACGCCCCGGATCTTTTGTTTTTTACGGCTTTTATTATAAACGATTCCAATTCACGACACAACCGATTTTCTCCGGTTTTCCGCTTTTTCTGTGAAAATACACTACAGTACACGGACGCCCCACCGTCGGGCTGTAACAAGATTATGCCGATGCTTCGCATTCCGACCCGGCTGTATCAGGTATGGAATAATTGCCCCGTCAAAAAGATACTTGCAGCGATCCCAGCCGCTGTTGCAGCAAGAGCTCCAGGCAATGTCCAGCGTGTCTTTCGGATATGTGCAGACATAAAATACACACTCATGGTATAAAACACTGTCTCCGTACACCCCATCATGATAGAAACCATATTTCCGACCAGAGAATCCGGCCCATATTCTTTAAAGATGTCAAGGATCAGACCAACGGCTGCAGAGCTGGATACGATCCTCACCAGAATGATCGGGATTACCGGAACAGGGATATGGCAGAGTGCGGCGGGAATCTTCAGAAGTTCCGATACTGCTTCAAGAATCCCCGAAGCTCTTAAAACTCCCACCGCTGTCATCAGTCCGATCAGAGTCGGAAGTACATCCGCCACAGTGTGCATTCCTTCCTTTGCGCCATCCAGAAAATCATCGAACACCGGTCGTTTTGCAAGGATTCCGGAACCGACGATATAAAATACCGTGAGCGGTACCATAAACTCTGAAAGAAAGATCAGAATATCCATATTTCTTTCCGCCCGATCAACATCTTCTCCTTTTCATTGTATTCTCCGGAAAAATCCATTATACTAAGCACATGGAGGTGTTTTTCACTATGAATATTCTTTTTCTCGAATATCCGCCGTGTTCCACCTGTCAAAAGGCAAAGCGCTGGCTCGATGAGCACCAGGTATCTTATACCAGCCGCCATATCAAGGAAAATAATCCCAGTGTGGCAGAACTGACAGAATGGTACAAAATGAGCGGACTTCCGTTAAAAAAATTCTTTAACACCAGCGGACTTCTCTATAAATCCATGGGACTGAAAGATAAACTCCCGACTATGAGCGAGGAAGAACAGATTGCCCTTCTGGCAACTGACGGCATGCTCGTAAAACGTCCGTTAGTGATCGGTGACTCCTTTGTTCTCACCGGTTTTAAGGAAAAAGACTGGCAGGAAAAGCTAGGGGGACTGACGCCCTGGCTTTTTTCCGCTTTTCACAAACAGCCAGATTCCCGCTGCCAGTAAAAGTACACTTACAAAACTCACCGTTATCGTCGTGATATGGCTCTCCAGCCATTCAATGATCCGCTCTGCGAGACTTGCCTGTACAGTTTCTTCGGAAGTATCCGGGATCGTTTCCGGCTGGCTCATGATCTCCGGCTCTGGTTCGATCCCTGTCTCATCTTCCGTTTCCGGGAGAACTTCCTCATAAATTCCAATATACTGCTTTCCTTCCAGATCCGGTGTCCGGATCTGACCGCCGTACTTCGCTTTTACGTTTCGGACCAGTTTGCTTCCAACTGCGGCTGCGTTTCTGCATATCACCTCCCCATCTTCATAAGGTTCGCCGTCCCACTCCACGCGGTCTACCCGGTAATACTCCCGGGACAGTCCGGCGAGATCCAGAAGTTTTTCTCCGTAGTCAGCAAGATCCGCATTCCCGGGGATCTCCATATCTCCCAGATAAAATGAGTCTGCTCCATACCCGGAAACCGTGACCGAAAAAGAAAAGGTATCTGACCATTCTCTCGATATTTCTTCCACATCCACAAGAGAAAGCTCCCGCTCAAACTCTGTGCCGGACTGCTCATCGATCAGGGGAACATCCGCTGTCTCCGGCACTGTATCATCTCCTTCCAGATCATATGGGATTGTCACCTGGGCATACGTCATTTCTCCTGTTTTCTTTGCGTTTCGGATTCGCGTTGATACCAGACGGTATTCTTTTTCGCCCTCGGTCCTTGTCTCTTCCGGTAGAAATTCCTCTCCCCCACCCGTAAATATGGGGCTTTCATACGTCAGAGTCTCTTTTTCTTCTCTTTTTTTCTCCGCAGGCGATGTCTCTTCTCCGGACAGAGTTTCTTCCACCTGCAGCTTTCTTTCCTCTGACGGCAATTTTTCCGCGAATGCAGGCATGAAAAAAGATACACATAAGAGAACTGCCTCCATTCCTAAAAATCCGAATATTTTTCTGACCGGAAGCCGGATTTTCCGGCTTCCATCATTTTTCATCCTCATGTTCATTGTTCCTTTCTTCTCTCTCCTTTTTTATGTGAAGATACCAGAGTCCAAGGAATCCGACAAACAGACCGGTTACTGCAAGCTCTGGTCTTCCCGTATCTCCCGTTTCCGGGGTTCTGAGATCTGTCCTGCCTTTTTGGTGGACGTGCCCCTTTCCGCTGCCTGAAAATTCCCGTTCATAGCGTACCGTGATCGTCCCATATGTTTTTTTCCGTTCCGGTTCCGGTTCTGTCTCAGGCTCTGTCCACTCCGCTTCCACCGGTTTCTTTGGCTTCTCACCAGGAACAGATGGCGTCGGACGTTCCGGCTCCGTTGGTGTTTCCGGCGTCTCCGGCATTTCCGGTTCCGTCGGTGTTTCCGGAAAAGTCGGGATATCGGGTTCTGTCGGCTGTTCCGGCTCCGTCGGTGTTTCCGGTTCCTCCGGCGGCTTTCTTCGATCCGTCATCTCAATCTTCACGAAATTTCCGTTCTCCGGCACTGTAAAGGAAATGGATTCCGCGAGCTCGTACCCGTCAGGAGCGGATATTTCTGTCAGAATATAGTTCTCACCTGCCGTCAGCTTTCCTTCTACAAGATGCGGAGTCTTCCCGGATATCCAGGAATCAACAAGCCTTCCATCAGAAGTTTTTAACTCCAGGGAAGCTCCCGGAAGTTCTTCCCCTGTCGTGAGATCCAGTTTACTGAATCCGGCTCTTGTCGTTTTATTTTCGACAGAAAGTTCATACAGCTGGATCAGATCCTCTTTTTCCCTGTCAAACACGACCGAAAAGGTTTCTTCACAGCGTCCGTATCCCGGAGGCGGCATGAGCTCCCGAACTGTATATTCATACATGATCCAGGCTCCATGATCCAGATATCCGATTGAAAGTTCCGGCGATAACGCGATCCCATCTTCACCAGTCGCAAACACAGTTTTCTCCCCTGTCTGTACACAGACAGCTTCAAACCAGGCACCGGAAAGCCGCAGATCTTTATCATCCGCATCCGTCTTCCTGATCCTGATGCGCCCAAATGCTGCCCGTTCCTCCGGTTTCCGTTTATTTTCCACTTCATAACGGATAACGGTTCCGGACTGATTCACTGTGATCAGCATCGGATCTGCTCCCTGATATCCATCCGGAACCTTACTCTCCAGAAGCACATATTTTCCTTCCGGAAGCCGGTCGATCCGGTGCAGACCGCCTCTTGTATCGTAGCTGGTCACTTCCGGGAAGCTGCCGGAAAATCCGGAACGGTAACGGAACTGATACTCAAATGCCGGTGACGGCTGACCATTCTGCGTTAATTTTTCCGGATTTCCATTTGCGGATACAGAAACCTGCATTCTGCTTCCATCCGATAGCTCCCAGAGCTGCAGGATGATCCCCTGATCCTCTGTTTCTTTATTCTCCAGAAGTCTGGCCTCTCCGGAGATCACTCGTCCCGTGATTTCTTTTCTCCATGAAAACTGTTCAAATCCATTTCCATACTCGCCAAACATCTTTTCATACGCCTCCGGGACCGCCGGAAGGTACTCTGACAGGTCATCTGCCTTCCAACTGTCTGCAATCCGGTCTTTCCGGTACCCATAAGTACCGTTCTCCATCTTCACCTCCCCGTTTTCATCAAGATCCGCTTCACAGAGAACAAATTCGGGAGACGCCGGCCAGGACAGCGCTTCTTTCTCGCCGGACGTATTTCTCTCAAACTTAAGGATCTCCAGTTTTGTATGGTCATCCTTCAGGACAAAGCTCTGCAGCTCTTTTGTCTCTTCCACTGTGATCTCCATCGAAGCAGGAAGATAACCAGGCGGAGTCTCCAGCTCCTCCAGGATATAGTTTCCCACCGGAATTCCCTCAAAATACTTTGGTTTTCCATCCGTAATCCACAGCGCCGTCACCGGAACTTTGTGATTGTCCAACGGGTCTTCTGAGCTCCACACAGCAGGCGTCTCTTCTGCCTTCACAAGGTAGTATCCTTTGGGGTATTTCTCATGATCCGCAGAATTCACACGCTTCGCTTTAAAGAGCGCAAGTTTTGCTCCTTTGACAAACTTCTGATCGTATGATCCGCGGATCTCCGTCCCGTTTTCTTTATTCTGGCTGTCCGTCCCGTTTTCGATATTCTGAACATAGCTTTCTGTCCCATCTGTCTTTGCAATCTCCACCTTCGTCTTCTCATCTGACAGGACGACTCTCTGGATTTCTTTTGTCTCATTCACCTCCACTGCTGCCGGAAGCGCACGCACATACCCATCCGGCGCCTCCAGTTCCTCAAGAATGTAGCTTCCCGGGATCACACGTCTTAAAAGATCCGGCTGTCCATCCGTCTCCTCATCCGTGCTGCCGTCCTGGATCGTTTTCTCACCGCTGACCCATACATTCGGAATGATCCATACCTCTCCCTTTCTGTGTTTTAAAGGTACATCATCCGCCTCATCCTCCGGATCCCCTACATCAAGAAGATCCTCTCTCCTGTTCAAGTGGTATGCCGCACGGTTCTCCATTTCCAGAAGATCTTCATACCGGTATGTCACATAATCCCCATCCCGGTCATAGACCGATTCTCCTTTCTTGTACACGGCGCCGCTTTCCGGATAATATTTTACCAGTCCAAACTCATCGAGAACTGGTTCCATCTTTTTTTCGAAACGACCTGTTTTCGGGTTCCATGTCCCAGTAATATAGGCATTCTCAGTTTCTTCTGCGATTTCTGCCGGTCTTCCGGTCAATATTTTCCGTCTTCCGATCAAATTCCCCGATGAATCCGTCTCTTTTACCACCGGCCACACGTAAAAGACCGGTCGTTCCCTTCCATACCTTCCAATCTCCATCTTCCTCACATATGCCAGTCCCGTATAGGGATCTGTTTCCGCGTCCCTGCACAGGAATGAGTCAAGATGAAACAGCGTAGTCTCCGGATCCATCGAGGTAAACGCCTTCGACTTCCGATCATATACAAGTTTTGAGAAATCGCCTCCAGATACTTCAAATACAGGTTTTCCATTTTTCAGCGCGTAGATCGATCTCGTATCAAAGGTGATCTTCTGCCGCCGCCCTTCCCGGTCATAGCCGTAAAGAGTTCCATCTTTTCCTTTCGTTATCACATCAAGATTCCCGAGATCGTAGAGCAGGACCGGGGTATCCGGTCTCTTCACGGTCCTGAGTTTCCAGATTCCTTCGCCCGGGGTATCATTTTCCGATCCTGGTTCACGAGAGAATTCCTGTTTTTCTCCTGCATATCCCTCCTTTACGACAATATCTGTCACATTTCCGTTTCTGTCCCTTGTGACCTCCACACCTTCAAATGCGTAATCCTCGGAATCTCCGGTCGTTTCTACCCGGATCGCGTCATAAAGCGCAAGTTTCGCTCCGGTTACATATGGGTTCTCATGATCTGCCGTTTCAAGCCTTTTTGTCACATAGCCGTATCCCTGAAAGACACCGTTCTCATAAACGAGCTCCACTCTCTCTCCGGCATGTTTCCGCTCTTCCAGTATCTCCAGTGTCCCTTTCTTCCAGCCAAATCCCTGGTATATCCCTGCATGATCATAGGCAAGGTCGAGATTCTCCAGTCCATACTGTGCGCGAAGTTCAGAGATCGTACCTTCCACGCGGCCTGATACCTTCATTCCACGAGTTGTATCTATTGTCTTTGTTTTTGAAACTTCCAGAATTGTTGCGGTATTTTCCGCGTAGATTCTGGCTGTATCCGTGACATTCTTCGGATGGATCCCCTTCGGATCCTGCTCATATCCATAAACGGATGCTGCCGTTTTCTCTTCCGTCCAGCCACCGGAATACAGGATCCTGTCACTGTAGATTTCCACCGCCACAGGTCCTGAACGTACATATCCAGACGGCGCCTTTATCTCTGCCAGCACATAGACTCCTGCCGGAAGAGGATTTGGCGTTTTCGCGTAACCTGTTGCCTGAAGAATCCCCTTTTCCGCAATATCCCGGATTGTTGGGATCGCCAGGAGCGTTCCCGCCTGCAGTCCATCTCTGTCCGTAAAGCTTACAAGATCTTCCTCATGACAGACCGGCGTTCCCGCAGGAACCGTTCCGTAAAAGAGTTCTCCGGCTCCAGGCGCTTTCCGCGCAAACGGTCGGATCTCCTTCGCTCCCATCGCTTCCAGAAAATATCTGCTTCCCAGGATCATCGTATCAGCCGTGTAACACGTTACAGCTCCATCACCATTCTCTGCCTCATTTCTCTCTGCACGGTAGATCCCGAATACTGCGTCATCGTAAAGGATCGGTTCCCCTGTTTCCGCATCAAGCTTTTCAATTCTCACATCAGCATAATATTTCCGGTCCAGAAATGATTTTTCTCCATATCCTGTCCAGCTCTTGTCATCTTTCTGCTCATTCGGATCTACAATGCTCCATGGAACCAGCATCGGCGCATATTCTCCGTTACGAGCTGTTTTTACCCCTGTCATCGTCTCCTTTCCATCCGTTTTCGCTCCGTATTCGCTGTCTGACCGATAGTGATAATATCGCCCCACCTTCCCGTTTCCATAAGGTTCATAATGGCCGGTCTTTGCTTTTTCTGAGAGGCCATATGGATAAACTTCAAAATCCCCGTCATTGCTGTGGGCACTGATCACATACTCCCGCAGCTCCTGCTGCTGATTTTTGTCCCACTCCTCATTGAAGCGGATCAGGTACTTTTTCGCAAGATCCCATGGGGAATACGCTCTCTTATAAATATAGTTTTCTCTCTGATCATCCCCGGACTGTCCTGCTGCCTCCGGAAGGAAGATCCCCTTCGGCGCATCAATCTCATAATGCCTGTTCTTAAAGTCCAGTAATTCAGGTGCATATGGCTGTTCCTCTGCGATCACATACTCTCCGTATGGGAGATATTCAGAAACTGCCGCAGCTGCCTCTTCCTTTGTCTCCCCATTTTTCTTTTGAACGGTCAGAGTTGTCTGATCTCCGTCAGAACCACCGTCCTCCTCGCTGTCCCATGCGATCGCGTAGATCTTTCCAAGATCATATCGGAAAAATGGCTGCAGATACTCCTCCGCCTTTTGGATCGCAAGAAAAAAGGCATGGTCGTACTGCTCATCCGGATATTTGCTCTCTTTATACTGCAGATTTTCCATCTCCTCTTTCAGATACCAGTCGATGGCGAACTGCCGGACCGCATCCGAGCGCTTTGTGTTTTCTTTCGCATATTCTGAAGTATTGATCTCATTTTTCTTTCCGCTGATAAGGCTGGACGCAAATGGTTTAAATGACGTATTCCACAGTTTTCCCTTTCTCTTCCAGCGATCTGTATCCGCCGTTCGGATAGCCGCGAAGAACTTTTCATAGTTATACTCGTGAATCGTTCCTTCACCCTGGTCAGAATCTTTCCTCCGCTCCACCGTCTCCAGTACCTGTCGGATTTCCTTTCTCGTATAGATCTTCTGCACCAGCTCTGGAAAATGTTCCCGGTATTCTTCGATCTGCACCGGATTTCCGTTTTTATCTGCCCAGGAAATCTCTCCGTCTTTTGTACAGAAAATTCGTTCCAGATTGGACTTCAGGTAGATCTTAAAGCGGAAATTCCCGATATTTTCTCCGTCGTCCGTCTTTTTTTCCACGCGTATTTTCTGTTTCACAGGCCGCTCAAGAACAATTGCCGGTGTCAGTCCCGTATCCCCGTCCTCGCTGATCTTATCCTGCCCGCGATAGATCAGCCGCTTTGCGATAATATAGGTATTGGAAAGATCCCGGTTCTTCGAAACAGACGCTGCAAGAGCTGCACCCGAAAACCTTACAAGGTATTCCGCATAGCCGATCCGGTCTCCCGCCCGATATCCCCGGACATTCGCATTTCCAAGCATCCGGATCTCTTTTTCCGTCAGAACATGGCTTTTTTCCGGAAGTTTTGCAGTAAAGTTTAAAGTAAGACTCGTCTTTTTATCATTGAATTCTTTTCCAAAAGAATCCTTCCCCGCGGTCTTTATATGGATCCTGTATACACCGTTTTTTTCCTCTCTCACCACATCCGGAAGTTCCACGTCTTTTTCCACGACTTCTTTTTCTGTCGTGATCTCGATCTTATCTTCCGTCTTTGTAAGTGGAACGCGGTATCCATGTGCCGGATCTCCAGACAGGTAATCGATCACGTCTTCCCCTTTTTTATGGTAAACCATGACCTGATGCATGATCTCCGTCAGTTTTCCATCCGTTCCCGGCATCATGACCGGGGTCAGTGTCGCGTCAAGATAATATCTTCTGCCTCTGCCGTTCCCGAGCATGTACTGTCTGTCCACCTGAAACCGATACTTTCCACTGTTTTTATATTCCTGGTAGACCCAGCGAAGATTTACCGGATCCTCGTATACGGCATACACGCAGTCCACCGTTTTCCTTCCATTTTCCGTTTTCGATGTAAAAAATCTTCGATTCCCGATCGAGGATGCCCCGGCGTACAGGGTGATCTGATAGTGGTCTCCTTCTCTTCTGATCATGTCGATCCCACCAAAATTCCACTGGGGATGTTCCTGATACCAGGTGAAAATATTCTGCATGAGATCCAGGATACTGTCATTCTTTTTGCATGTGACAGAGATTTCCTGTACTGCTGCCCCATATACTGTTTTTTTCGCTGTTTCTCCTGGTTCCGTCGTCATACCCCAGACATCTGTCTGACCTTTTTTCACTCCCCGGTTGTAAATCGGTGCAGTTTCCATAGAACGGATCCCTCCTGCAGTAACCGGGACATCATATCCGTTCTTTCCGAGGATTTCCTCCGTCTGCGCTTTCAAAAAGAGAAACGCGTCTGCTGTTTCGTCTGAAAGATCACATTCCTCCAGTTTTGCCTGAAAACGTTCATCGTCCTCATCGACAGACAGATTTTCAAGGCGCATCGGTATTTTCTCCGGGATCTGCTCCACCTTTAAAATCTGCGGTTCCATTCGGATCACCGGTTCCTGCCCGGTGATCTTTCCCGCTGCGTTACGTTCCGGCTGATAGAGAAGGTCACTGGAATCGCTTTCCGCCTGCTTCCATATCGTTCTTCCTGCCGCATCTTTCACGATCACGGTCTCTGTTCCCGTCACATGAGGTCCTGTGACCAGCTCTTCTCCTGTATCGACACGATAAAACTTTGTCCCTTCCGGGAAGCCGCAGGCGAGGATCTCATATCCTCCATCTCCGTTTTCCCCGGCAGTTCCCGAGGAACTCACCGTAAATGCAAGTTCATCGTATCCTTTTCCGCTTCCATCATCGCCTTCCATCGCAGCCGCAAGCTCCGGCATCGTAACCACCGCAGTTCCATTGGCATCTGTCACAGAATCCGGCACATCATATCCGCTTCCCCGGTTTGTAATCTGCTGCTCCATTCCATTTACAGAGAGTTCATATCCCTCGCTTCTTGAGAGCTCCTTTATATAATATTTTCCAAGGATCAGCGGGCGTCCGATCCAGCAGTTTCCGGTCTTTTCTGTATTCTTCTGATAAAGATTTTCCGGTCCGTTCCAGGAAATATCATTTCTTTTGCTGATCTTCCCTTCCCCGTAATCGTATTCCATCCCCGGTTTTACGGTATAACACAGGAAATCTGCATTTCCGTCCTGATCTGTCGATGCCGCAGCCACAAGATCATTCTTCCTGTAGACGATCCCTGTATTTGTCAGGGTCCCGTTTCCCGCTACTTCTGCGTCCGGATGGATAATGTCTTCCGCCGCGAAAAGACCGTAAACAGCCCCCTGAAGTGTTCCGTCCCCTTCTGTATCCCCGTAGGATGAATACTTATCAGATTCTCCCCGGAAAAGGTCCAGATCTTTTTTTGTAATATGGATCCGTCCTTCCGTCCGGTGGTTATAGACATGCCATGCATCCCCACAGTTTTCCGCTCCGTTACAATGCGAATATTTTCCGGGATCCCCGGTATTCAGATGCCGGATCCCATCTTCCTCTGCATCTGCCAGGATATCCGCAAAATCTCCAACACCTTCAAACTCACCCCAACCGTCTGATCCTCCATTTTCTTCTTCCTCATCCTGATCTTTTCCCCGGAACAAGTCATAAAGCATCCGGAAAATACTTTTCTTTTCCGCATTGGACTCCGTCGCCCTGACAGCCGCAGCTTCTGAGTCGGAAGCAGTTCTCCTCAGAACATTTCCCATCGTGCTTTTCACCATCGGTATTTTTCTTTCTGAAACACTGTTCTCACCCATACTTCCAGTTCCCGAATACCAGATGTTTTCCGCAATCTCGCGGCTGCTTCCGGACACCTTCTCCGCATTCGCTCCTGCCTCGGAAGAATCCGTCATGATCATCTCCACCGGAATATCATCCTGATGCAGATCATGGAGTATATACCCACTTCTCGCCTGGATTTCTTTCCAGGTATAAGTAAAACGCAGTCCGATAAATTTCCGGTAAGTCTCTTCACAATCTGCTTTACAGCCGGATCCTTCAAATGCATCCTGAGACGCGGCACGGTTCTTTCGCATCATCCCGGCGCCTTCCCGGCTTCTTCCGTCTGCTTCTCCGCTCTCCAATACCTCCTTCACTTCGTCATAGACACTCTCATCTGCAAGCCAGTGGAAGTGGCATCCGCCGTCCGCCTCTGCCTCGCAGGCCTCTGCTAACTCCAGCCACTGTTTTGCCGCCGCCCGGTTATTGTCCCGCGTCTGTTCTGCCGCCTCCTCATAGGCATCGCTTTTCCCATCACCTTTTCCCTGTTCTTCAGGCATATTTGCCCAGGATGGAGCGGCATGTCCGTCGCAATATGTCTTTTCATAGGCATACTTTCTGGTATCGCGATAAGTAATTTCACCCTTTTCATTCGTGGTTCCTTCAGAAAACACCTGGAAGTCTCTCCATGGACGAAAACTTAAATTTTTTTCCGCAAGTTTTCCCTCTCCATCCGCCTTTGAGATCTTATCCTGATCCTCAAATCTTTCATACAGATAGAACTGGCTTCCCTTTAACGGCATTCCCGTCTCATCATCATGTTTTACGAGTCTGACATTATAATCCGCCGAAAAAGTCTCTTTATGGCGATAGATCTGAAATTCCAGTGTCGGCGTCTCTGCTCCGTATTCCTGCCTTTCGTCTTTTTCTCCTCCGTCCTGGCTGATCACAAGATAAAATACCATATCCGACGGAATGATCCTCATATCCGCTTTGTAGAGTCTCTGGTGTTCCGGTGCATTGATACAGACCTTAAAATCCATCCATTCCCGGAGATATTCCGGATTCCAGCTGCCTTCCGTGTACCAGCCGGAATTACCTCGCATCGTGATCTTATAACGAACCGTAGTCTTATTATATTTTTCTTCATCCGTCATACTGCTGCCAACCGCATTTTCATTTGCAGTCGCCGAGCCGTTATTATGGATGCGGATCGCGTCTCCGCTCCAGGTCACCTCATACAGATTTGTACCCATCACAGATTTTGCAATATTTTTATCCTGGGAGGCATCCAGCCAGCCCACATTTCCCCCGGTCGATCCATTGTCCCAGACACTCTGAGGTTCGATCTTCGCAATATCGCGGATAAACTCCTTTCCGAGCACAAATTCTGTATCCAGTGCCCCCGGTCCGTCGGAAAAAGGCAGTACCTGGAATGGCACTGCCGTATCTTCTGAAGTCGCTCCCCGGATCGCGTCCGGTGCTTCTTTCCCCGCCGCCAGTCCGACCGATGACGCCTGCTCCATTGCAGCGATCGCGCGATCTTCGATTTCCGGATTGTCAGCCACCCAGGCAAATTTTGTTCCGGCATCGTCTTTCACATATTTTACGATATTGGCACTCGATGTTGTGGAGGCAATTTCCGCATAGAGGCCCGGATCAAATTTTTTTGCCGCGTCCTTTAACGCTGACCAGTTATCCGGATACGCCCAGAATAGCCGTTTCGCCTGCGTCTCCGTAAGGGAAGACGGCATCGTATCAAATTTATACATGTCATACCGGTCGACTTTTTTCCATCCTTTTCCTCCATCGAGGCAGTAGAACGGTGCCGTCGATTTCTGCGGCCATATATCCGATGCCTCGGACGGGAACGGGAGTGGAATCCCCACTCCCGTGATCGTCATGATAACCGCCAGAAAACCGGCTATCCATCGCCTTCTTTTCTTCTTTTCCATCCTGATCCCCCGTCATTATTTCTTTCCAAATGTCTGCACAACCCCGTGAACACACCATGCACCTGTATCATCCACGGTATATCCGTCCGGTGTCATACAGCCCGCCAGCATATGTCCGTTTTTCTGGTCCATATAGTAACATTTTCCGTCGATCCAGTTCCATCCCTTTGTCATTCGTCCCGTCGGTCCAAGGTAATACCATTTTTCTCCCTCTTTCAGCCATCCGGTCTGCATTTTTCCCTGGTTTCCGTCGCTCGTCTTCCGGAGGTAATACCAGCTGCCATCCTTTTCGTCGAGAAACCAGCCGGTCTGCATCCTGCCGTCACTTGCGAAATGAAACCAGGAAGTTTTTTCCTGACCTTCTTTTGCGTATGGATTGTAGATCCAGGCCCATTCACCGGCATAAGTTTTTCCGCCGGAAACAAACCGCCAGCTTCCGTCTGCTTCTTTTCTCCATTCACCGGCAATACTTCCTTTCGGCTGTTCTCCTGTATTCTGCAGCTTTTTCAATACACTTCCCGTACTTCCACTGCCAGAAGAATGTCCTCCGGAACTTCCTGACCATGTCCGGTCTACAAGTTTAAACGTCAATTTTACCGGGATCTTTTTTTCAATAGTTCCTGCCTTCACCGTGATCTCATCCGTGGTTTCCGCCGTATACGGGTATTTCTTCATCGCCTCCGTGATCCAGGATGCGCCTGTATCTGCCGATATCACTCCGTTTTCCGCTTTCACAGCTCCGGATCGAGATCTCCATTCAAGTACAAAATTTCCGTCTCCATTCCCTTTGAGCGCCGCTTCGGGAACAAGTTCTGCCGTGATCTTCTGAGCATCCGAGCCCTCCCAGCTAAGTACCGGGTTGTATCTTGATCCGCTTTTCGTAAGTGTCAGCGCAAAGGTCAGCGTATCCTGATCCGCCCTGATCTCCTCAGGCATCACCACCGTCTGGTCATCCGTCACAAAGTCCACTTTCACACTGCAGGCTGCCGACTGGATATTTCCAAGCGCATCCTTTGCTGCCATGATCACATCCGTGCTTCGGGTCCCATATCCGGTGCGTTTTTCATAAATATGTTCCGCATGAGCCGCGTCATCTGCTTCCATGAGATCCAGGATCCATCTTGTATCCTTTTTGGCGCTCACCTTCGCGTTCCGGTAATCGCCGTCCGCGATCCCTTCTTCCACAAAACCGGCATCCATCTGGATGATCGCATGATCACCGACTGTCCAATTGATATCTTTTTTGTCAAAATAATCCGGTGCAAAGGTCCCCGAAAGGATCTGCGGTGCTGATACTGTGAGTGTCTCCTGCGGATTTTTCCGGTCACCGGTCAGTTTTCTGGTGACTGTAAAATTTAAAGCCGTCTTATTGAGAGATGCTCCTTCCGCCGCGACCTTCGTCCGGTCTTTGATCTGGAAGGTTACCGGGATCCTGCAGTTTGCCGTCACAGACTTCTCCTCGAAACTGGATACAGGTCTCGTTTTTGCCGTCAGGACAGCAAGTCCACCCTGAATTCCGTTTCCGTAAATCGTATCCTCGATCGGATACCGGTACTGTTTCTTTGCCTGCTCTGCCTCAGCCTTCCCGACGATGTCCTTAAAAAATCCGGCATTCAGATTCAGCTCGATCGAAGCGCTCTTTTTCGTATATCCGGACTCATCCTCATCATCATTTTTCTTTAAAAGGATCAGTTCATCATCGTCCACGCTCCATCTCACCGCCTCATCAGCGACATCATTATTCTTATCGACTACCGCCTGGATCTTCACATCCTGGACCTTTGTCCCTGCTTCCGGCTTTCCGTTCAGATATCTCGCCAAAAGTTTTCCCGCGCTGTCCCGCACTTCCGTTGTGATCGACGGGTTCATCCGGTCGCCGGTGCGCTCCTCTGTGACCCTGAAAGCAAATTCCTGAGGCTCCACCCGCACGCCTGCAGCCACCTTCTTATAGACAGCAGATACTTCCGTGTCATGCTCCGGCATCACAAACTGGTAGGAACCGCCTGTCTGATAGCTCGTCTTCCTTCTTCGCCCCAGAGAGTCCGTATAAGTCGGCACACCGTCCATCTGGAATTTTTCCGTCTCCGTATTCCTGGGCGCTGTGAGGACTGTCACCGTGTCCCCGGCCACCACTGCACCCCGGTAAGCTTTATGAAATTCTTTACTGTACGCGGACGGACCTTTTGCTGTGAGAACTGCGACATCGTAGAAATTCTCTGAATTTGCCGCCGTATCCACCTGGAGAACCGAAAGCAGATATCCCCGCACTGGCCGTCCCACGGAATTTGGTGCGAAATGGTCCGGAGTATACAGGCCCTGTCTCGCCGCATCCTCCGTATCCACGACATGGAGGACTCCGTTTTCGAGTTCCTCGTAGAAATAGAGCTCATCCTCTTTCTTTACATTCTGTCCCTGGACTAATGTGTAGAAATTATCGCCCTTGTTCCAGAAGCCGATATGGGCATCATATGAAAACCGGTTATCATCCGAAACTCCGGAACCACAGACTCCGGCCGCGATCTTTTCCTCCGTGTCTGCGAACAGATACGCTGCGTCCGCGCCAGCCTCCGCACCATAGCGGAAATGGAACCCAGTATCGTGCGTTCCGATGAAGGTTCCCTCCCGCGCCGCACTTCCGAGTCCGGAGGACGCGATCGTTCCCTCAAATCTCGCCACTTTGATCTTTCCGGAGGCATATTTTCCGGTAATTCCGCCGATAGACTGGGCACCGCTTCCGCCGATGGTCCCCATCACATGCGAATTAAAGATATCTGCAGAATTCTGAAAGCCCGCAATTCCGCCAACATAACCACCGCCCTGGGTCCTGGCGCTCAGGCTGTCCCCGGTATTCACTTCACAATCCGCGATCAGTGACTCGGAGGCCCGCCCGGCAATTCCGCCAATGAAGATCTCCTTTCCGCTTCCCGCGTCGATCGCCACATGGTCGGAAACACAGTTTTCCACCACAGAATCTTCCAGAACATCCGCGGTCACTCCGCCAACGGTGCCGGTAGTCCTCAGTGTCCCATTTACCGTCACATTCCGGATCACCGAATGCTTTGCCCGGCCCGCAAGAATTCCTCCATTTTCCTTCACTGTGATCACATGTCCCGGCTTTACTTTAAGATCCGTGATCTCCGCATTCTCCACCATTCCGAACAGTCCTCCAAAATCCCAGGACGGCTGGTACATGCGAAAATTCGAGACAGTCTTCCCATTTCCGTCAAAATGACCTTCAAACGGACTCACTTTTCCCGCCCGCATATCCGCACCGGTTCGGTAAAAACCGATCGGGATCCAGTTCATGCCGCCGAGATCGATATTTTTCCCCAGTTCAAACCAGGCACCTCTATAATTACCCGGGTACGTTCCCTCCCCGCTTCCAATTTCCATTCCCATGGACGCGAGAACCGCAAGTCCGATCAGATGCTCTTTTGTCGTGAGCTGGTAAGGTTTTTCTTTGCTTCCGTCTCCGGATCTTCCACTCAGGAAGCTCATATCACCTACATCCGCACCCCAGATCTCATCGTCCGCCGCGAATACAGCGATCTTCCCGGACGCATCCGACGCAGTCGCGATTTTCCCCTCCGCCGTCTCCACGCTTCTTAAAACTGCCATTCCCTTTACCGGTGTTCCGAGCGCCATGCAGACTCCTAATCCCGCTAACATCATCCGGCTCTTTCTTCCTCTGTTTTTTCTGCTCTTTTTCATATTTTCTCCCCTCTATGCCTGCGGCAGACAGAACGCCGGACAGATTCCGATCCCGCTATCCGACACATCCGCCTGTCTGAGGCATCCGTTTTCCAGATCTACAACATATTCCCTGTTTCCGTATACAAAATTTCCATACTCGTCTGTCTCATAAGCTGGTGTGCGGAGCCAGAATCCCCTGCTGTAAGAACTTCCCTTTCCTTCCGGGTTCCAGATCTCCTCCCGGTACCGGTACGCCTCCTCAAGAGACAGCAGAAAGAAGCGGTCCCGGCATTCCTGATACGAAAGCCGGCAGCTCCGAAGCCCATCCATCCGGGTCTGCGCAAAATCTCCGGTTTCCGTCCTTCCTGTAAATGCGGTTACTGTTCCCGTGTATACAAAGTCCGCATCCGGAACCGTATTCTCCTCCTGTTCTCCCAGCCACTTTCTTACCCGGGATTTCTTATAATTATTATTCTCCCCGAACGAAAGCAGGACCCGTTCCTCATATGTGCTCTCCACGTCAGACCGGATCACACACTCCGCCAGAAACAGCGCGCGTTTTCCGTAGTTTCCGCTTCCATCCTGATAATCATCATCAATGCAGCGGAATCTGCAGACTTTTCCCGCGACATTCCGCAGGATCACATCGCCGATCTTCCAGGACGCCCGGTCTTTTTCATCCCCGAACTGATCTCCTGTTCCGGGCACTTTCTCTTCTCCGGGATCCGGCGCCCGCCCCCGCCACTCAAAACCGATCCGGCAGTCCGAAAACAGCTCACCGTTCACGCTTCTCGTTCCAAGATCTGTCTTTGAAATATTGATCACATCCGGAAACATCTGCGCGATCACCAGCGTATCAAATGCACTTTCTCTTCCTGTTACCGTGATCTCCTGTCTTCCTTCCCGGTCTGCAGCAGACACGGATTCCATAAAGAATCTTCTGCCTGCTTCCCGGTCCTGCAGGATCACCTGCTCCGCTGCCGAGATCTCTATCGGTCTCTCCGCCGCATAGGGGACAAGTTCCCCGCTGCAGCCTGCGAGTGCGCCAAAAGAACCTGCAGCAGCAAGCCACTTTACCATTTTCCTTCGATTCATTTTTCCTCCTGGATATTCCGGCTAAAGCCGCCGGCGGCTTTTCGATGAAGCAGACACCATCTGCTTCCGGAGATTTTTAAGACTTTAAAAAGATCTGTCATGATTTGACTGGAATGTCCCGGACGGTTCATTCCTCTGTTTGTCCATAACTATATCACAGGACCTTTCCGGAATCCATATCGGATCCGTAAAACCATGCCCCTGTTATTTGGTCAGTTTCACGAAAATATTTTTCTATTTTCGTCATTTTTGCCAATCCGTTTTCATAAAAATCCCTGCAAAGTCAGTGTTTACAGGCATTTGATAATGTAAAAAAGAGTGTGCACCATTGGCACGGAGTGCCTTTGGATTTCACCGGAAGTTCCTTTTAAGAAAAAACGGGACACGCCGCGCGCATCCCGTTTTCTTCTCCATATTGTATTTACCGAGCTTCCACCGTCCGCAGGAACTCCTCCATCGGGATCACACCGTCACACACCAGATCTGCCAGCTCTTCCCGCATGGTCCGCATTCCCTGTGTCTTCACTATATATTCCTCAATCTCCCATGCAGGCCGGTTCTCCGCTGTCATCCGCTTTAATTCCCGGTCCATCACAAAGATCTCATGGACCGCAGTTCTCCCTTTGTATCCTGTATTCAGGCAGTGTTCACATCCGCGCCCGCGTTTTGCACTTTTCACCGTTCTTCCAAGCAAACGCTGTTCCTCCTCCGTGAGTTCCACCGCCTCCGCGCAGTGCGGACACACCTTTCTCACCAGTCTCTGTGCCGCCATGCCGCACAGACTGTCCGCCGTGAGGTATGGCTCCACGCCCATATCCGCCATTCTTGTGATCCCGCCCACTGCACTTTTCGTGTGCAGAGTCGAGAGCACCAGATGACCGGTGATCGCCGCGCGGACACTGATCTTCGCAGTCTCCGGATCTCTCGTCTCGCCGACCATGATGATATCAGGATCCTGTCTCAAAACCGCGCGGAGTCCCGATTCAAAGGTAAGTCCCGCCTGTTCATTCACCTGGATCTGGCTGATCCCCGGAAGATATCGCTCCACGGGATCCTCGATCGTCACGATATTTACCGGCTGTCTCAACAGATATTCCAGGATCAGGTACAATGTCGTGGTCTTTCCGCATCCTGTCGGTCCGGTAAGATACAGGATCCCGCCCGGACTCCTCAGGATCTGTATCATCTTCTTATAATTTTCTTCATTCATGCCAAATGTCCCGCAATGATCGATCTCCGTCTTTCTGTCCAGAAATCTCAGCACCATCTTTTCCCCGAAGATCGTCGGGATCACGCTCGTTCTCATATCCAGCCGGATCCCTTTGATCGTCTCCCGGAAATGTCCGTCCTGCGGAACTCTCTTTTTTGCGATATCCATCCCGCTGATGACCTTCGCTCTCGTCACGAGCGGCTGGTACATGGATTTGTCAAACTCCCGGACCATCGTCATCATTCCATCGATCCTCATCCGGATCACAAACCGGTCCTCCCACGGTTCCATGTGAATATCGCTGGCATTTTTCCGGTATCCGAAGATCAGAAGTTCTTCCAGGATCTTCACCGCCGATTCTGTCTCTCTTCCAACCCGTTCCGTTTTTTCCGCACTCTCTTCCCTGTTTCCATTTCTTCCGTCTCCACCTAATGCAAGCAGCATTTTCATTTCCCCCTATCTCAAAATTTCACTGTCTGGACTGCGGTACCGCCACCGCATAAAAACCAATTCTTTATCATCGGCATCCCTTATTTAAGGCTGCTGTCCGGGGCTCCCACAAAAAATATTTCCAGATCTCTCATAAAGGACCCGTGCCCCCTCAGACACCGTGATCCTGATAAATACGCGGGATTCACTCGAATCCTCCACTGAAATTTCCGGCACGAGATCATCCTCACAAAACGTATCCAGTGAAAGCTCGTCCAGCTCCCCGACCCGGATCGCACCTGTCTGCAATCCGTCCGTCACATGCCGGAAAACGGCATCACCGATCATTTCCGCATGTTCCTGATCCCCTGTCCGCTCCAGAACGCGAACCATCATCCGCCTCATCGGAAAAATAAGAAGCATCAGCATTCCAAACAGCAGGATCGCCGTCATGACTTCCACCAGGGTAAAACCGCCTCTTTTATTCTCCATCTGCAAAAATCTCCTCCATGACCGCCTGATCCGCCCAAAAACCGGTTACCGGACGATCACTGTCTTTCACCGTCTCTTCCACATAGGATCCGGATTCCACAAACTCCTCCCCGCCGATCTCCAGATGGATCTCTGCGGCTGCTGCATATTCCGCATCTCCTGTCAGGCGTTCCACTTCTGTGCCTGCTGCGGAAAGTTCCCGGCTCTTTTCGATCACGCGGGAATACCCTGAAATACAGGAAACGACAGCCTTTGACGCCAGCATCAGAATAAAGAACGCTGTCAATATCTCCACGAGCGTCATTCCGCTGTGATCTGAAAGTATTTTCTTTCTCTTTTTCATGGCGCGTTCTCCTCCTTCCGATCCGCTGTGGATGGTGTATACACGGATAGGCGTTCCCGCCCGAGAACGATCGATGCACTTTCTGTCTGCTCCCGCACCGTACACTCCGCATGCAGCACCAGTTCAGAGCCATCCTCTCGCCAGAAAGATGTCACAACAGTCCTGATCTTTTCTGACTCTCCATTCTCCGTATCCGCCCAGACCACGCCCTCGGTCACCGGAAGACCGTGTCTGGAGACAAGTTTTTCGATCACCTCCGATGACTCTTCTTTCAGGATCTTCCCTGCCAGCACCTGCACGACCGATTCCGCAGCCAGTCTCGCCTCCATTTTCGCGATATTCCGCTCTGCCCGCGCATATCTTCTCGATGCTGAAGAAAACAGTAAAGTCCCAAAGACCATGACGATCATGACTGTGATCAGAACTTCTGCCATAACAAAGCCTTCATGTCCGTTCTTTTTCAATCGGTTTCCTCCTCTCAACTGCCAATACTCCCATACATGTTCCACATCGGTTCCATGATCCCAAGGATCAGAAGACCGGTGAGTGAGCCGATGACCAGGATCATCGCCGGTTCCAGGAGATTCATCAGTTTCGTGAGTGCCAGATCCGCCTCATGTTCATAATTTTCCGCCAGCCTTTTTAACATATCTTCCAGGCATCCCGCTTCCTCACCGGTGACGATCACCGCCGCCAGTTTCTTATCGAAACTGCCGCTCGCCCGGATTGCCTCGCTGAGCAGCATTCCGTTTTTCACGTCTTCCATGATCAACCGGAGTTTCCCATCCAGATAGCGGTTTCCGATGGTCCCGATTGTATACATTAAACAGGATGGGATCGGCAGTCCGCTGGAATAGAGACTCGACATGTTTTCACAGAATCTCGCCGTGCAGATCGTTCTCACCTGTCTTCCCAGGACCGGCAGTGCACACAGCATCCTGTCGTACAAAAGCCTGACCACAGGTCTCGTGATCAGAAATTTCCAGACCGTGAAAAGGATCAGTGCTGCTGCCGGAAGAAAATATCGGTATCGATACAGAAAATGGCTGATCTCCATCAGTGTTCTCGTAAGAAGCGGAAGCTTCACACCTTTAAGGAGTGGTTCCAGCGTCGGAAGGATTGCTAGAAAGACAAACAGGACCAGGAATATCATCATAAAGATAAGGATCTTCGGGTACAGTATAGCACTGCGGATCTTTCCTTCCGTGCGATGTTCTTTTTCATAATGCTCCGAGAGCTTCATAGTCGTTTTCCCGAGATGACCTCCGATCTCCGCCGACCGGATCATCTGGACTGCCAGCTCCGGAAATGCCCCTGTCTCCTCCATGGCATCCCCGATCGCCATTCCATCGGTCATCCGCTGCTTGAAAAGCCGGCATGCCCGGGAAAATCTCTGATCTGTTTCATCCGTTTCCATGATCTCAAGTGCCCCGGCAACCGGAAGTCCCGAGCTTACCAGGACCGAAAACTGTCGGAAAAAATCAGCTAATCCTGCCGTCCCAAGTTTCTTTTGCTTTTTCATGACATATCCCACCTTTTATTACTCTGGATCCCCTACCATGTTCCCCAGAAGAACAGGGAGACGATCTGATCCTCAAAAAGTCTTGCGGCAAATAGTCCCATACAGAGCGCCGGAGCAAACGGGATCCTCGCCCGCTCTCCGAATCTCACCTTTCCAAGTGCCAGCAGGACCACTGACTGAAGTCCTCCAAGAAAAAGTCCCGTGATCGTCCCGATCAGGCATGTTTTCCATCCGAGACAGAACCCTGCGGCTGCCAGCAGCCTGATATCACCGCCACCAAATGCCCCGTCCACAAAAAGATTTGCAAGGTACATGGGAAGTGCTGTGCAGAAGATCCCGATGAGCCGGGCAGTAAATGGAATTTCCGGCTCCGTAAATACCGAAAGTCCCGCCAGGATCATCAGCGGAACCAGCACCCGGTCCGGTATCATCATCGTGCGGATATCGGTCCATGCAATCTGGATCAGGACCACCGCAAGGCACAGATCCATACAAAATCTCATCTTTTCCTCCATCGTTTGTAAAAATATTCTTTGAAATTTTCTGTCAAAAAGCAAAACGGCGCAGTTGTCCACTGCACCGCATCAAAAAACCATATTTTTATGTCCCCATTTTACGGAATCTCATAAAGCTTGTCAATTCATTGCCCACATATGGGCTATAAATATCACCCGCGAAGATCAGCCTGCGGATACCGCACCACACGGTCACACACCTTCTCAAGGAGCTCCGGCGAGTGGCTGACCGCGATCATTCCCATCTCCCGCCGTTTCAGTTCCTTCAAAACGAAATCCCAGATCTGTCCCTGCGTGATCAGATCCAGCATTGTCGTCATCTCATCCGCGATCAGAAGTTTCGTCTTTCGCCCCAATGCTCTCGCGATACAGAACCGCTGAAGCTCCCCGCCGGAAACCTCCACCGGAAACCGTTCTTTCCATTTATCCCGGATCCCGAGGCCTTCCTCGATCCGCGCCCGTTCGCCCGGATCCTCAAACGTCCAGTCCCCTTCCGCAAGAACCGTACTCAGGCGCCTTTTCGGATTCACTGAGAGCTCCGGATGCTGCCAGACCATCTGCACCGGGCAGTAACCGCGGATCTTCAGGATCGGCATTCCATCGACCAGGACTTTCCCCTGATCCGGTCTCTCATACCCGGCAAGGATCTTACAAAGCGTTGTCTTTCCATATCCGCTCGGTGCCATGATCCCCACCTTTTCGCCTGGTTCCACCGAAAGATTTACATGATCCAGGATCTGTCTGCTCCCTTTCCCGTATTTAAAAGAAATGTCGATCGCTTCCAGCTTCATCTTCCGTATTCCTTTCGCATGATCTCCAGGATCTCTCCTGTGTCGCAGAGGTTTTCTCCGTCCTTTTTCCAGTTCTTCGGCATGGATCGGAACAGCGCCTTTGTGTACGGATGTTTCAGGTTCTCCTCATTCTGAAAAGCAGCCGCGTCCGTCTCCTCGATGACTCTGCCTCCATAGAGCACGACGACCCGGTCTGCTGTCAAAAGCGCCAGCTCCAGATCGTGGGTGATGAGAAGAACTCCTGCCCCGTCATCCGCCATCTCCCGGAAATGCCCCATAACGCGCGTTGCCGCCTCCATGTGAAGTCCAGGTGTCGGCTCGTCCGCAATGACGAATTTCGGTGTTTCCATCACCGCTGTGGAGATCAGAACGCGCCGCGTCATGCCGCCGGATAGCTGAAACGGATATTTTTCCCGGATATCCGGAGCCAGACCATAGCGCTTTAACACCGCCAGACATTTCTCCTTCACGGAATGATCCTTTTTCCCGTTCCGGATCTGATCCCCGATCTTCATGAGCGGATCAAGATATGACACACTCTGGGGCACAAAAACGATCTCATTTCCACGGAGCTTTTTTACCCGTTCCGCCGTCAGCGGTGTTCCAAGAAACCGGATCTCCCCGTCCATTGCGCTGTTGTAGGGCAGGATTCCCATGATCGCATGGGCTAACAGACTCTTGCCGGATCCGCTTGATCCCACGACCGCTACGATCTCGCCCGCACGTACCGAGAGGTCCATCTTCTCCACCGCATGGAGCGTCCGTCTCGAAAAACCGCGGTCATACTGTGTAAAGGTGACGGAGAGATCCTTCACTTCCAAAATCGTATCCTTCATCTTCTCCGCCTCCTATTCATGAACACTGCCCGGATCCAGAAGCCTGCACAGCGCCTGACCGATATAATGGAACAGCAGGACCGTTCCCACGAGGAAAAGTCCCGGAAACAGCGCCAGCCACCATTTTCCCATCGCAAGGTACTTCATGCTCTCCGACAGGATCACCCCGATCGCCGGACTTTCCGAGGAAAGCCCAAAGCCCAAAAATGTGATGCTGGCTTCATGAAGGATCGCATGCGGAAACAGGAGGACAAGTCCCGTAATAAACTGCGGGATCAGGTTCGGCGCCATATGGCAGAATGCGATATAAAACTTTCCTTTTCCGAGCTTCTCCGCGATCTTCACATACTGGCTCTGTTTTAGCTGCAGGACCTCCCCGCGGATGAGTCTCGCGAGCGATGCCCAGTGCGTGAACGCGATCCCCCAGACAACACCCCAGAATCCCCGCCCGCAGGCGAAGGAGATCAGGATCAGAAGCAGCATATGTGGAATTCCCATCACGATATCGATGAGCATCTGCACAATGCTGTCCGCCGCTTTTCCGCACACAGCCGCGCAGAGTCCCATAAGAAATGCCGCAGCTGCGCTGACCGCCGCCGTCAGGAGTCCGATCCGGATGCTTAAAGAAAGTCCGGCGATCGTCCGAACAAACATGTCCCGGCCCATCCAGTCTGTTCCGAATGGATACTGGATACAAGGCGCAAGATTTTTTCGCGTAAAATCGGTCTGGATCGCAGCTTCCTTCCAGAAGCTCCCGAGAACCGCAACGAACACCAAAAGTCCAGCTGCCAGGATCAGCAGTGCGAAGCTTTTTCTTCTGCGATTTTTCATCATCTCTGCTTCGCCCCCTCCCGGATCCTCGGATCGATCACACCGTACAAAATGTTTGCCGCAAGATTTCCCGCGGCGACGATGACCGCCGTCACGACTGTGATCCCTAAAAGTAACGGAACATCACTTCCGAGTCCCGCCGTCACTGCCGCCTGTCCCAGTCCCGGGTAGGAAAATACCTGTTCCACAAGGACAGAGCCGCCGATGATCTCACTCACCGACGAGAACTGAAGTGTCATGGCCGGGAGAAGAATGTTCCGGAGTCCATGACGTCTTAAGATCGCCCAGTCCGACTCTCCCCTTGCTCTTGCAAACAAAACGTAATCACTTTCCATGACCTCGATGAGTTTTTCCCTCGTATGAAGGGCGATGGATGAGATTCCCGTGATGCTTAAAGCCGCAGCCGGAAGAACCGCATGCCGGATCCTGTCCGCAATGGAGATTGCCCCTGCATCCATTCCGATCGGAACGCTGAATCCGATCGGGAACCAGTGAAGCTGCACCGCAAATACCATGAGCAGCACCATGGCCACCCAGAACGACGGCGTACTCGCCACAAACAACGAATATCCCGTCACGATCCGGTCCATGACTCCGCCGCGCTTTTTTCCTGCGAGAACGCCAAGGAAAAAGCCGAGAATGCCAGATAACAGCCATGCCGTAAATAAAAGCCATACGGAGCTTAAGACCTTCTCACCGATGACTTCCGCCACCGGTCTCCGGTACAGAAGCGAGGTTCCCATGTTTCCATGAAGGAAGTCTTTCAGCCAGTTCAGATACCGCTCCACCGGCGGAAGATCCGTTCCCCAGTAGCTTCTGAGTCTTGCGATCTGCTCCGGACTCATGGAGCCGAGCGCGGTCTGACCGACGTTTGTCTGGAGCGGATCTATGGGCGAGGCCGCCAGGAGCCCAAACGCCAGAATACTCACAAGGAGTACCATCAGACACATCCGCGCTGCCTGTCTGCCGATCCACAGACCCGTTCTCTTTATTTCCATGTCCACTGGTCAACGTTGTTTACGATCGACCAGCCATGTCCGTGCGGATGAAGTTTCTGCTCCGCAACCTGCAGTCCGTCCTTCACCCAGTATAAATGATCAATATTCACAAGCCAGATCCACGGAAGATCCCCATCCTGGGTGATCCCTGTCGTCCCGTCCCACTGGGCATCTTTCCAGAGTTCATAGGACTTTTCAAGGTCGCTCTCCGCCAGAGCGGCATCCATGTACTTGTCCACTTTCACATTTGCATACGGGGAATATTCCGCATATTTCTTTCCCGGAGCCGTATGGTAAATGTTGTAGAGCTCCATCGGCGTGTGCGCGCCCCATCCCCACATGAGCGGAGTGGACTGTGCGCGGTCGTAGGCGGTATCCCAGCCGACTCCCTCGGTCGTCACGTTGATCCCGAATGCTTTTAACTGGTTTGCCGTGTCCTCCGCAAGTGCCTGGCGGACAGAATCACCGGTCGGATACATCAGGGTGAACTCGGCGCGGACTCCGTCTTTTGTGAGGATCCCGTCTTCTCCGGCTTCCCAGCCATCCTCTTTCAGGATCGCCTTCGCCATATCCGGATCATAATCCGTCTCCGCCGCCGGGTTATACCACGGCATCTGGTCGCAGACGCTGTATGCCACTGTCCCGTACCCGTTTAATACGTGGTCGATCATCTCTTCCCGATTGATCGCAAGGTTGATCGCGCGGCGCACACTTACATCACTTGTAAAATCGTTTCCAAGCGCCACGCCGTTCTCATCGGTCTCCCCCGCCGGGATCACCGGAAGGTTGAAGCCGCGGTTATCGACCGTCTTGCAGTCAAAAAGGGAAAATCCATCGACCGTCTGGTCAGAGTATGCCGCCGATGTGTAAGCAAGATCCACCTGTCCGGAAAGAGCCGCCGCATACGCTGCGTCCTCATCCATAAATAAGACCGTCACGGTCTTCATTTTCGGCGCATCCCCATAATAATCCGGGTTTGCCTCAAAGATCACCTGCTGCCCTTTGTCCCACTGTTTCATGATATAGCGGCCGGAACCGATCGGGTTCGTTCCATAGTCCGGACCATAAGCGTGTTCCGGGACAATCCCCGTGATCGCCATCGTGTACGGCCAGATCGAATACGGACGGTTCATATCAAACTCGACCGTGGTATCATCCAGCGCTCTCGCCTCTTTTAACATCGTAAAGTCATTGACCGAGCTGTTGTCCCGCAGTGTATTGTAAGTGAATGCCACGTCCTCCGCCGTGAGTTTCTCCCCATCGGTAAACTTTACGTCATCGCGGATCGTCACGGTCCATGTCATCCCGTCATCACTGACATTCATATCTGTCGCCAGGTCATAACCGATCGTCATATCTGCCTTTGTGACGGTCAGCGTGCTCTGGATCAGCGGCTCATGGACATGTTCTCCAGCTCCCCAGCCGTAAGCCGGATCAAATCCTGCCTCCGGCTCGGAGGACGGTCCCATGACAACGATGACGGAGTCTTTCCCGTTTTCTGCTGCCGCGCCTGTGTTCTCCGCAGCAGCGGAGGAACCGGATGCGGAGCTTTCCGCTGTCCCCGCGTCCTTTCCGGAACAGCCGGCCATGGAACATACCATGGCGGCTGCCGTCAGAGCTGCCAGTATTGTTTTTATTGTTCGTTTTTTCATGAATTTATCCCCTTTTCTGTCCTGAAACCATGTGCAATGACACACTTTTACTCCAGACACGAGTGCAAAAAAATACCAGAAAGAAGCATACATTCTGTATGCGTCAACCTTCCTGGTATTGTTTTATCGACTCTTTTTACGATCTGTATGTCATCTCGCTCTGATGACGTACAGATACGAATATTTTTATCGTGTTCTGTTTGCAAACCGCCTTGGGCGGGCTCTTTTCCGAGTATGGGCTTCAGCCGCATAATAGTAATATTATAGTAAACTTTTTTTCAAAAATCAATGTTTTTCCTGTCCATGACTTTGCAGAACACCACCCCCGCCGCCGTACTCGCGATCGTCGCGAGCAGCGCCGGTCCCGCGATCGCTGCCGGATCGACGCTACCGTACTGGCTGCGGTAGGCGATCATGTTGATGGGGATCAGCTGCAGGGACGAGATGTTGATGATCAGAAATGTACACATCTCGTTGCTGGCGGTCCCGGCCGGGCGCTTCCATCTGTACAGTTTTTCTTTTGACTTCGGCTTATCCGGAGTCTCCCCGTATGACCGTCTCCGCTCCCCGGATATTCCGCAATCTTCTTCCCGGTCCTCTCTCCAGCAAATCCCGCCTCTTCTCTCATCCTCCAGCTTTCCCAGCTCCTCCATCGCCTTCAATCCCGCCGGGGTTGCCGCCCAGCCGAGTCCCAGCATATTTGCGATCATATTTGTCGCGATATACTGCCCTGCCGGATGTCCGTCGGGGAGATTTGGGAAGAGGAATCTGATCACCGGGCGCATTTTTTTCGTGAGCGCCTCAATGAGACCGGCTCGCTCCCCGATCTTTAAGATCCCGCACCAGAACGACATGATCCCGAGCATGGTGACTCCCAGAGTCACCGCCTCTTTCGCCGAATCCAGCAGCCCGTTCGTCACTTCCCCCATATTTCCATGAAACGCCGCCCAGAAGATCCCGGCGGCCATCATCCCAGCCCACAGCGCATTTAACATAAAAAGATCCCGCATTTCTGTCTGAAGAGGTGAAATCCCCGAAAATCCGGTAAAAGACCGGATCCATCGGGTTATCACCTGAGTTTCTTCATTCTATGACAGAAATGCAGGATCTATGAATCTCCGCAACTTTACAATACTTTGTGGATTATGAGCTATTCTCCGCACAGCGCCGCCATGACTTCCGGCACCGTCTCGATCTTCTCGCAGCGGTACGCGTTGCTCCCGCAGAACAGCAGCGCGTCATCGATCTTTCCTTCCGCGGCATTGATAAGCGCCTTCGTGATGCAGTACGGCGTTGTCGCCGGATCACAGTGCTCCAGGCACCTGAAACAGTGCTCGACCTTGACCGGGCCTTTCGCGACACGCTCTAAGAACTTGTTTTTGATCGCACGCCCCGGCATTCCGACCGGACTCTTCACGATCACGATGTCTTCCTCTTTCGCGTTAATGTATGCCTCTTTGTAAGCGATATCCGCGTCACATTCCTCGGTGGTCACAAATCTCGTCGCCGCCTGGACTCCTTCTGCTCCAAGTTCAAACTGATGCAGAACGTCCTTATGGTCGAAAATTCCGCCCGCCGTGATGACCGGGATATGCTTTTTATACTTCTCGGCAAAGCTTTTCACCGTCTCAATGATCCCGCGGACCTCCTTGTCATATGCCGGCTCATCATATGTCTCCGCCACATGATCCGTATCGGCTCCAAGCTCCGTAAGCTGTTCCCTGGAAAATCCAAGGTGACCGCCCGCGCAGGGACCTTCCACCACGACGAAATCCGGTGCCGTATGGTACTTTCTGTCCCACATCCGGCAGATGACAAGTGCCGATTTCACAGAAGAAACGATCGGCGCGATCATCGTGCGGCGCTCTTTTTTTTCTCCGCCGTCCGCTTCGCTCTCCGCCTCCGCGACAAATTTCGGCATGTCGATCGGGAGACCGGCTCCTGAGATGATCACGTCCGCTCCGGCCTTTACGGCCTCTTTTACATAGGATGCGTACTCTTTTGTCGCGACCATGATATTAAAGCCGAGAACGCCCTGCGGCGCTTTCTCTCTGGCTTTTTTAAGCTCTGAATGGATCGCTCTCAAGTTCGCTGCCATCGGATTTTTCCCGAAGTCATGATCCTTAAATCCGATCTGCGCTGTGGAAATGATCCCGATGCCGCCCGCTTTTGCAACGGCTCCGGCGAGCGAAGAAAGACTGATGCCGACTCCCATTCCTCCCTGGATCACCGGGCGCTTCGCCACAAGGTTTCCTATTTTTAATGGTTTCAGGATGTTTGTTTTCTCCATTCTGCCTCCTAGAACTTCCGGAATCTCTCGTAACGGCGTTCTGCTAACGTCTTCCCACCGAGCGGTGTCCATGTTTCAAAGAATTCCTCCATGGCATCTTCCATAGTCTTTGCGATCTCCGGAAGTGTTTCCGGGTCTGCCGGTTCCGGCTCCGGGATAACCCGTTCAATGATTCCAAGTTCTTTTAATTCTTTTGCAGTCATCTTCATGACACGTGCCGCCTCATCGGCGCGTTTGCTGTCTTTCCAGAGGATCGAAGCAAAACCTTCCGGGGAAAGGACGGAATAGACTGCATTTTCCATCATCCAGACCTCATTGGCAACCGCCATGGCGAGTGCTCCGCCGCTTCCGCCTTCCCCGATCACGATCGAGAGGACCGGAACGGTGAGATCGGACATCTCAAAGAGGTTTCTCGCGATCGCCTCGCCCTGTCCGCGCTCCTCGGCTTCCAGACCGCAGAACGCCCCTGGTGTATCCACAAAGCATACCACCGGACGTCCGAAGGTCTCCGCCTGTTTCATGAGACGGAGCGCTTTCCGGTATCCGTCCGGGGACGGCATGCCGAAATTGCGCTTAATGTTTTCTTTTGTATTCTTTCCTTTTTCCTGGCCGATCACTGTCACAGGCATTCCGTGGAAGGACGCGATCCCGCCGACAATGGCGCCGTCGTCCTTGCAGTAGCGGTCTCCGTGAAACTCCATAAAGTCATCAAAGATCGCATGGATATAGTCGGTCGCTACCGGGCGATCCGACTTTCTGGAAAGCAGGACGGAATCCCACGCGCTGCGGATCATTCCGGCGGCTTTTTCCGATGCATGGCGGACTTTCTTTCCACGGGACCGGTTCTCCTCTGAAGCACCTTCCCCGGAATGTTCTCTCTCCCAGGCCGCCAGACATCCGCTCTCCGGCTTCTTATGAAGCTTTAAGATCATCGCCAGCGTCTCTTTTAATTCCTCACGCTTCACAATCTTATCGACAAAGCCGTGCTCCACAAGGAACTCGGCTCTCTGGAAACCTTCCGGGAGCTTCTGCCCGATCGTCTGCTCGATGACACGCGGTCCGGCAAATCCGATGAGTGCCCCCGGCTCCGCAAGGATGATATCTCCGAGCATCGCGAAGCTTGCCGTCACGCCGCCCGTCGTCGGATCGGTCAGAACACTCACATAGAGCTGTCCGGCCTCATGATGTCTCTTTAACGCAGCGGACGTCTTTGCCATCTGCATCAGGGAGACCATGCCCTCCTGCATTCTCGCGCCGCCGGAGCAGGCGAAGAGGATCACCGGAAGTTTTTCCGCTGTGGCGCGCTCGACCGCCCGTGTGATCTTTTCTCCTACATTGTGGCCCATGCTGCTCATTAAAAATCTCGCATCGCAGACGCCGACAACCGTCTCTTCCCCGTGGATCCGGCATTTTCCGGTGACGATCGCCTCGTTGAGTCTCGATTTTTCTCTTGCCGCCGCAAGTTTCTTCTCGTATCCCGGGAAATTTAACGGGTTGGAGACTTCCATCTCCTTGTCCCACTCCTCAAAGCTTCCCTCATCCGCGATCATCTCGATCCGGCGGTACGCATGGACACGGAAGTATCCGCCGCACTTCGGGCAGATATAAAAGTTCGCCCTTACATCGTCCGTGTAGATCGGCTTTCCGCATTTATTGCACTTTTTCCACAGCCCGGCAGGAATCACCGGCGCGTCCTCCTCTGCCGTTCTGGCAGATTCCTTTTCTCCCGCACGGTATTTCATATCGATCTTCGTATATGTTTTTTTAAACATATCCCTTAGCATATATAAAAGCTCCTTTCAAGACTGTGAAAACATTACGTTCAGCCATGCACATAGTTAGACACGGCTGAACTGGTATCATCTATTCTTTGGTATACTCCGGAAAATGCGACGGAATGAAGTTTGTATCCACATTTCCCGACTGAAAATCCGGATCGCTTAAAATATCATACTGGAAATCCAGATTCGTATTGATTCCCTCGATGACAAGCTCCCCGAGGGCGCTGCGCATCTTCGCGATGGCGGACTCCCGGTCCTTGTCCCGCACAATCAGCTTTAAGATCATGGAATCATAGTTCGGCGGGATCCGGTAATTGTTGTAGACCGCCGTGTCCACACGGACTCCCCGGCCACCCGGGAGATGGATATCTGTGATCATGCCCGGGCATGGCATAAAGTTCTTCTCCGGATTCTCCGCGTTGATCCTGCATTCGATAGCATGGCCGGAGATCCTGATGTCCTCCTGGCTCACGGAGAGCGGTTCCCCCGCCGCGATCTGGATCTGCTCTTTGATGAGGTCCATGTCCGTGACAGCCTCCGTCACCGGATGCTCCACCTGGATCCTCGTATTCATTTCCATAAAATAGAAATTTTTATCTTTATCTAAAAGAAACTCGATGGTTCCCGCATTCTCATATCCGACCGCCTTTGCCGCGCGGACTGCCGTCTCACCCATCTTTTTCCGAAGCTCCCCGGAGATCGCCGCTGACGGGGATTCCTCAAGAACCTTCTGGTGTCTCCTCTGGATCGAGCAGTCGCGCTCACCGAGATGGACCACATTTCCGTAACGGTCGCCTAAGATCTGGAACTCGATGTGGCGCGGATTCTCCACAAACCGCTCGATGTACATGGTATTGTCGGAAAATCCTTTGACCGACTCCATCTGGGCGTTTAAGAAATTGGACTCGAAATCTTCCTCTGATCTTGAGACGCGCATTCCTTTTCCGCCGCCGCCGCTGGACGCCTTGATCATGACCGGGAAACCGACTTCCTTTGCGGTCTTAAGGCCTTCCTCCACAGTGTAGACCGGCTCTTTGCTTCCCGGAACGACCGGAACACCGGCCGCCATCATGGTCTTTCTCGCCTCAGATTTATTTCCCATCTTGTTGATGATCTCGGCAGATGGGCCGATAAAGCGGATATTGCACTTTTCACAGAGCTCCGCGAAGCGGGCATTCTCGGACAAAAATCCGAAGCCCGGATGGATAGCATCTGCCTTCATGACAACGCATGCGGTTAAGATCCGCTCCATATCGAGATAGCTCTCCGTGGACGGCGCCGGTCCGATACAGATCGCCTCGTCCGCGAGAAGTGTGTGCAGTGCGTCCCGGTCTGCCTCGGAGTAGACGGCAACCGTCTTGATCCCCATCTCCCGGCATGCCCGGATGATCCGAACGGCGATCTCGCCGCGGTTTGCGATTAAAATCTTCTGAAACATCTCTTCACCAGTCCTAACCGATCATAAATGTGAGTTCCGCAGATACCGCGACTTTGCCGTCCACGGTAGCGACCGCCTTTCCAACACCGACCGGTCCTTTCTGCTTGATGATCTCGCATTCCAGACGAAGCTTGTCGCCCGGAACTACTTTCTTCTTAAACTTTACATTATTCATTGCGCCGAAATACGCAGTCTTTCCTTTGTTTTCCTCAACGCTTAAGATCGCGACAGCGCCTGTCTGTGCCAGCGCCTCAACGATCAGGACGCCCGGCATGACCGGCTCCTGCGGGAAATGGCCGGCAAAATACGGCTCGTTATATGTTACAGATTTATATCCGACCGCTCTCACGCCCGGTTCCAGCTCCTCGACGCAGTCCACGAGAAGAAACGGATGTCTGTGCGGAATGATCTCCTGAATTTCCTTGATTCCTAACATTTTTCCTCCTGTCGCAGATGATCTGAACCGGTGTTTTCTTCCGGCTGGATCAGACCATCTGCCTGAAACATTTATTACCGTTCGGCCATGCCGAATGCCAGCGCCTACCGGATCCGGAATAACGGCTGACCATACTCGACGGTCTCCTCATTCTTCACGAGGATTTCCTCCACGATCCCGTCGTACTCACTCTCGATCTCGTTCATCAGCTTCATGGCTTCCACGATCCCGATGACCTGACCTTTTTTCACGGTATCTCCAACTTTTACATAATCCTCAGCATCTGGAGCCGGGGAAGAGTAGAAGGTTCCGACGAGCGGGCAGGTGATCACTTTCTCAGAGATCCCGGAAACTTTCTTCTCTTCCTTGTCTCCGGAGACAGACTCTACAGCCGTCACATCAGCCGTCTGGAGCAGTGTTCCCTGGCCTGCGCCCTGCACGATGACCGGAGTCTGAGCCGCCGCAACGATCTTTTTTTCTCTCTTCATCGTCAGCTTCCAGTCGCCTTCTTCCAGCTCGAAGCCGGTCATGCCGTTGTCCGACATTGCTTTCATTAACTCAATGATCTCTTTTACTTCCATTACCGTTCTCCTTACTCCTCAAACTTTCTGACAAGCAGGCACGCGTTGTGTCCGCCGAATCCAAGAGAGTTTGTTAAGACTGCCTTCACTTCCATGGAAACGCCGTCGCCCTTTGTGTAGTCAAGATCGCATTCCGGATCGTCTACTTTTAAGCCTGCTGTGGCATGAACGAAGCCGTCCTGGATGGATTTTACACAGTCGATGAACTCAACGCCGCCGGCAGCGCCTAAGAGGTGGCCGATCATGGATTTTGTGGAGTTGATCTTTACTTTATATGCATGGTCGCCAAGCGCAAGCTTGATGGCCTTTGTCTCGAATAAATCGTTGTGGTGGGTCGCTGTTCCGTGGGCATTGATGTAATCGATGTCCTCCGGCTTCATTCCCGCGTCAGCAATTGCGTATTCCATTGCCTTTGCTGCACCGCTTCCGTCCTCCGCCGGGGAAGTGATGTGGTAAGCATCGCCTGTCGCTCCGTATCCGGCTAGCTCCGCATAGATCTTTGCTCCGCGGGCTTTTGCATGTTCTAATTCCTCTAAGACAACGACGCCTGCGCCCTCGCCCATGACGAAACCGTTTCTCTCGAGGTCAAACGGGATAGACGCGCGCTCCGGGTCCTCGGAGGTGGAAAGCGCGGTAAGTCCGGAGAATCCCGCAACGCCTAACGGTGTGATGCAGCTCTCAGTTCCGCCTGCTACCATGACTTCCGCCTCACCGTGCTGAATCGCGCGCATCGCCTCACCGATGGAGTTTGTACCGGACGCGCACGCTGTCACGACGTTGATATTTTTTCCCTTTAAGCCAAACTGGATGGACACGTTTCCGGCAGCCATATTGCTGATCATGAGCGGCACCAGAAGCGGGTTTACGCGGTTCGGTCCTTTTTCCAGAAGCTTCTTATATTCCTTCTCGATGATCTGTAAGCTTCCGATACCGGAGCTCACGCAGACACCGACACGGAACGGATCTTCCTTTGTCATGTCGAGGGAAGAATCCTCCAGCGCCTGGCGGGCTGCCGCTACCGCAAACTGTGCGAAGCGCTCCATTCTTCTTGCCGCCTTCGGATCCATATAGTCCTTCGGCTCGAAGTCCTTGACCTCTGCCGCGAGCTTTGCTTTATAATCGGTCGTGTCAAAATAGGTGATCGGTCCAAATCCGAGTTTCTTCTCTTTTAATCCGTTCCAAAATGTCTCAACATCGTTTCCGATCGGGGTGATCGCGCCCATTCCTGTTACTACAACTCTTCTCATGCTTTTCGTTCTCCTGTTCTAATTATGCTATCATCCACGCCCCGCGCAGATGATAACCGAAACATCCGCTGTCCGGCTGTGTGGCCGGAACAGGCGCTTTTTCCAACTGTCTTTTACATCGCCATGCCGCCGTCCACATGAAGAACCTGGCCGGTAATATAAGCTGCCTCATCGGAAGCGAGAAATGCGACTGCCTCCGCAATGTCTTTTGTCTCGCCGAAATGCTTTAACGGAATCTGCTCGCCCATGGCTTTCTTTACGTCCTCCGGCAGCACATCCGTCATCTCTGTACGGATAAATCCCGGTGCGACTGCGTTCGATGTGATTCCGCGGCTTCCAAGCTCTCTCGCAACGGATTTCGTGAGTCCGATGATGCCGGCCTTAGATGCGCAGTAGTTTGCCTGGCCTGCATTTCCCATCACTCCGGAAACGGAGGAGATGTTGATGATCCGTCCGCCTCTCTGCTTTAACATCTGGCGGGAGACATGTTTGATGCAGTTGAATGCGCCCTTTAAGTTTGTGGCAATAACTGCGTCAAAATCGTCCTCAGACATCTTCATGATCAGGTTGTCTTTTGTGATTCCGGCGTTGTTCACAAGAATATCGAGACGGCCGTATTTCTTTACGATCCCATCGATCATTTCTTTGGATTTTTCGAAATCACTGACGCTGCACTGCATGCTCTCCGCCATTCCGCCGTTTGCTGTGATCTCGTTTACGACTTCCTCTGCTTTTGCTGCGGAGCCGTTATAGTTGACGATGACGGTCGCGCCGTATCCAGCCAGTGTCAAAGCGATCTGACGGCCGATTCCGCGGCTTGCGCCTGTCACAAGAGTAACCTTCCCTGTTAAATTCATGTTTCCCTCCGTGTTTCTATCAGTCAGCCGCCAGATTTTTGTCTCTGACGACATTATTTACTAATTTCTCTTTCGATCACTTAGTTCAGCTTCTCCAGATCCTCAAATTTCTCAATATTGATGACTGTTGCTTCCCTGTTGATCTTTCTGATAAATCCAGCTAACGTCTTTCCCGGTCCGATCTCAATAAAACGGTCAACACCGTCCGCCAGCATAGTCTCCACGCTCTGCTGCCATCTGACAGAAGAAGATACCTGGCGTGTTAAGAACGGCTTTACGTCCTCCGCCTTTGTCACATAAGCGGCTGTCACATTCGCCACATACGGGATCTTTGGCTCAGATACCGGAATATTCTCCAGAAACCTTCCAAGCTTCTCCCCGGCTTCCTCTAAAAGATAGGAGTGGAACGGTCCACTGACATTAAGCGGGATCACACGTCTTGCACCTGCCTCTTTTAACTTCACCGCCGCGGTCTCCACCGCCTCCTTGAGACCGGAGATCACGATCTGACCCGGGCAGTTGTAGTTTGCGACCTGCACATTCGGAATCTCGTCCACAACGGCATTGATCTCATCTGCCGTCATGCCGAGAACAGCGCTCATTCCGCCGACTCCAGCCGGAACTGCCTCCTGCATGAGGATTCCTCTCTCCCGGACTGTGCGGATCGCGTCATCCGCCGTCATAACGCCAGCTGCCACCAGTGCACAGTACTCGCCAAGGCTTAAACCAGCCGCCACATCCGCATGGATGCCGCGCTCCTCCATAACCTTCATCATGGCAACGCTCGTGGTCACCATTGCCGCCTGCGTATACTCCGTGATGTCCAGACGATCATTTTTCTCAAAACATAACTCCGGAACGGAAAAACCTAAAAGCTCCGTCGCACGGTCAAATACTGCCTTTGCAGTCTCCGAATTTTCATAAAAATCCTGGCCCATGCCGCATACCTGCGCGCCCTGTCCCGGAAAAATAAATGCTGTCTTTCCCATGATTCTCCTTACTTCTGACATCCGCCAAGCAGCTTGTCTGCCTGCTCCATCATCTCATCGATCATTTCCTTGCATGTCTGCTCTTTCGTTACAAGACCTGCGATCTGACCTGCCATGACGGTTCCATTTGTGGTATCGCCTTCCTGAACGGCTTTTCTGAGGGTTCCAAGTGTCAGATACTCAAGCTCCTCAAAGGATTTTCCTTCTGCCTCAAGTCGGTTATACTCTCTTGTCATCTGGTTTCTCAGGCAGCGGACCGGATGTCCGTGGGTTCTTCCTGTTACCGCAGAATCGATGTCCTTTGCTTTAATGATTCTCTGCTTATAATTTTCATGAACGATAGATTCCTTTGCGACAACAAATCTTGTTCCCATCTGGACTGCCTCAGCGCCCAGCATGAAGGCCGCTGCGATTCCTCTTCCATCGCCGATGCCGCCTGCCGCGATGACCGGGATAGATACCGCGTCAACGACCTGCGGAACGAGAGTCATGGTGGTCGCCTCACCGATATGTCCGCCGGATTCGGTTCCCTCAGCAACGACAGCATCAGCGCCGCCGCGCTCCATAAGCTTCGCAAGAGCCACAGAAGCAACGACCGGGATTACGATGATCCCTGCTTCCTTCCACATCTTCATGTACTTTGCAGGATTTCCGGCTCCTGTCGTAACGACCTTCACGCCCTCTTCAACAACCACCTTCGCCACATCATCCGCATACGGACTCATTAGCATCACATTGACACCGAACGGCTTCTTTGTCAGTGCTTTCGCCTTACGGATCTCTTCACGGACAACCTCTCCCGGTGCATTTGCGCCGCCGATGAGGCCAAGACCTCCTGCCTCGGAAACAGCGGCAGCAAGATGATGCTCAGCGACCCAGGCCATACCGCCCTGAATAATCGGATATTCGATTCCCAGCATTTCTGTAATTCTTGTCTTCATTTTTATTGCTCTCACTTCCTGAAATCTATCTGTCGGGTATTGCCCGGAATTATCTTTATATCAGTAAAACGCGTCATAGACGCGTTTTTACTCTGGTTTATTCGGTTTGATTATTCCTCAACACCTTTATCTTTTAAGTACTTCATAACATCGCCGACCGTTGCAAGATTCTGAAGGTCCTCAGCCGGGATCTCTACGGAATACTCATCCTCAAGAGCCATAACAAGCTCAAATAAGTCAAGGGAATCTGCACCAAGGTCATCCTTGAAGGAGGTTGCCTCTGTGATGCCGTCTGCGTCTGTGCTTAACTGCTCTGCGATGATTTCTTTCATTTTTTCTAACATGATTTGATCTCCTTTAAATATTCTTATTATTTGTATTTTATGAGTTTTTGCATTTTTTTGTTTTTTTAAATTATTTCTTATTATGTAGATAACTTCTCCTGCTTTCCGGATGAATCAGATATCTACCACTCCATGAGCACTGCACCCCAGGTCATTCCGGCTCCGAAGCCTGACATAATGATCTTGTCGCCCCTCTTCAGCATATCTTTCCGGATCATATCGTCTAACAGTAACGGAATCGATGCCGTTGATGTATTTCCAAACTGACCGATCGTCATCGGGAATTTCTCCATCGGCTCCTTCAGACGTCTGGCCGCTGCCTCAATGATCCGCTCATTCGCCTGATGAAGAACATAATATTTAATGTCTTCCTTTTTTGTCCCGGTCCGCTGTAAAAGCTCCATAACACTCTCCGGCACCTTCCGCACTGCGAATTTGAAAACTTCCTGTCCATCCATGGTCATAAAACCGAGCTCCGGTTTTGTTCCCGTGAGGAAGTTTCCGACAGTTCTCGAGGTGCAGGCGAGAACATCACCCTTTGTTCCGTCCGCTCCCATCATCATGTCGATGATTCCGGTCTCTTCCGCTTTTAAAACGGCTGCCCCGGCTCCGTCCCCGAAGAGGACGCAGGTGCCGCGGTCACTCCAGTCTGTCACCTTGCTGAGGGTTTCCGCCCCGATGATCAGCGCCGTCTTGTAAATTCCGGCTTTAAAAAATCCTTCCACGATATTCATGGCGAAAATAAATCCTGCGCATGCCGCCGAGATATCGAAGGCAACTGCATTTACTGCCCCGATGGCCGCCTGAACACTGCAGGCATCGCTGGGATAATTCCGATCCGGGGACGAAGTCCCGAGAATGATGATATCCAGCTCTTCCGGGGCAACTCCCGCTGCCGCAAGCGCCCGCTCAGCCGCCTTCGCCGCCAGATGGCGCGTTCCCTCTCCGGAGGAGATCCGGCGTTCCCGGATTCCGGTCCGTGTCCGGATCCACTCGTCATTCGTGTCCACGATCTTCGCCAGATCGTCGTTCGTAATCAAATTTTCCGGCACATACGCGCCGATTCCAGCAATTCTGGCTGTCATCATCTTCTAAATCCTGCCATTTCATTGATGCGAAGAAATTCTTTTCCCCGCAGTAGTTTTTGATTTCAAATAGTTTGATATTCAAAATGTTTGATTCTAATGGTAATAGATGTCTGCTGTTTTGTCAAGTGAATTTTTTTAATCCGGCCCTGACGTCCCGTTCCATGATATATTTCTGCTTTCTGCAACCGTTTTTCTTCTCTTCTGGACTGGTCAAATTATTTAAAATTCCTTCCGCCTTTGGCTACACCCACCTCGGCGACTGCATGATCATCCTGACCGTCTGCTTATTTGGCACAAGACGCGGCGTCCTCACCGGTGCCATCGGCGCAGGTCTCTCCGATTTTCTCGGCGGCTACGCGGTATGGGTTCTCCCGACCATGGTATTAAAAGGTCTCTGGGCGTTCATCGCCGGAACTATCGCCTACAAACTTCTGCCAAACTTTAAATATTCCTGGCTCGTCGGTGCTATCGTCGGCGGCATCGCCCATATTATCGGCTACACGCTCGTAAAGATCCCGCTCTACGGCACCGTTGTTGCCTTCGGTGAAATGTTCACCCTGTCCATGCAGACCATCGCAGGAGTCGTCCTCGGTGGCGTAGCCTACACGATCCTCGTACAGTCCCCGGCGATCCGAACATTAAAGGCAAAATTTGCGTAAAAGAAAAAGTGCAAAAATGCTCCTTTCTCCTAAAACAATCATGTAATGGGAGAACGGAGCATTTTATATATTACAACTATTATTTTAATCACTGTCATTTAAACCCATTGCGCCACACTGCTATTGCCAAAATAATAGCGCAGGCATATCTTAATATTTCAGATACATGATAAATCTTATTTCCATTTACCTCAGCGCCCTCCTGCGAAAATTTCTGCTCAATAAACCCTCTGATACCTATTTCTACAAGAAGTGCCATTGCCAACCCCAGCGAAAACATTCTCATACCCTTTGTATAGCTATATAACGATAATAAAAACACTACTGAAACGCCTAAGTTACATAATGTTAACCACATTTTTTTCTTCATATAGATCGCCCCCCGCTATGCTGATTGTTTCCGTTTCATCTACTTGAATTATATCATTCCCCCCCACTATTTTCAAGCAATATTTATCTTCTTACCGTATTATTAAGACATTTGTTATTTTTTTGTTATTTGTCTGTAATTTTTCATAAAAAAGAAGACGTACCACCCGTCATCTCACTCAATAACCAGTGACACATCTTCTTCTCGAAATTCCCTATTCCTGCTCTTCCAACAACATCTGGTACACATCCCGTTTCCCGATTCCGCGGTCCTTCGCCACAAGCTTCATTGCTTCCTTCTTCTCGATTCCCTGTGACAGGTAAACATCCATGTGTTCCGTGATCGACATGGATTCCCATGTCTGTTCTTTCTCTTTTTTGATCTCTTCCGGGCTCTTTCCCTCAATCACGATGACACATTCGCCCCGCGGTTCCTCCGTCTCAAAATGATCTAACGCCCCCTGAAACGTGGTTCGGAATGCCGTCTCGTACTTCTTTGTGAGTTCCCTGCAGATCGTGATCCTCCGGTTCCCCAGCGCCTCAAGAAGCTCTTCCAAGGTCCGTACCAGACGGTGCGGCGCCTCATAGAGGATGATCGTCCGTGTCTCAGACTTTAATTCTTCCAGAATTCTCTGCTTTTCCTTCTTATCGGACGGCAGAAACGCCTCAAACGCGAACCGTCTTGTCGCCATTCCGGAGATCGTGAGTGCCGTGATGCATGCCGCCGGCCCCGGAAGAGAAGTCAGCTCGATTCCGGCCTCATAGCACTGCTTTACAAGCTCCTCGCCCGGATCCGAGATCCCCGGCGTTCCGGCATCCGTGATCAGTGCGATATTGGTGCCTTCCTTCATCTTCTCAACGAGAACTCTCGCCTTTTCCACCTTATTGAACTCATGATAACTGGTCATCGGCGTTTTGATGTCAAAATGGTTTAAGAGCTTGATGCTGTGTCTCGTATCTTCCGCAGCGATCAGGTCTACTTCTTTCAATGTATTTAACACCCGCAGCGTGATATCGTCCAGGTTCCCGATGGGCGTTGCACATAAATATAATTTTCCCTGCATGACCAATTCCTCCTGCTGCCCGATGCTGCTTTTTCACCGACAGCTTTTTATCTCAACATTTCCGTAACGCGAGTTTACGGATGATTCCATTCCGGATTGGCAAGATCCGCGACTATTCCTACATTATCCGGAGCTTTTCGTTTAGAAAATTCCTGTCATTTTTCCGTCTCATCCGCCTAAAGAACCCTCACAACAATTTAATACCCGTAAATCGAATAGATCTCATCCGTATACACGCCCGGCTCCTTATAAACGATCACCGGCGCCTCGACCTTCATCCAGGCTCCGCCGCCGCGGACCGCCTCGATGAGGACCATGTTCGCGTCCTTATCCTTGAACGGATGGACCATTTTCATCCGCTTCGGCTCCAGCTTATACTGCTTCATCGTCCCGAAGATCTCGATCAGACGGTGCGGCCGGTGGACCATATACATCCTTCCGCCCGGTTTCAGGACCTTCGCGCCTTCCCGCACAACATCCTCCAACGTGCAGAGGACCTCATGTCTCGAGATCGCCTTCACTTCCGTCGGGTTCTTTAACCCATGAGCGTCATTCATATACGGCGGATTTGTCGTAACGACATCAAAGGAAGCCGCTCCGAAAATCCGGCTGGCTTCCTTGATATCTCCATGTACGATCTCGATTTTTTCTTCCAGATGGTTCAGTTTCACACTCCGCTCTGCCATCTCGGCGATCTCATCCTGGATCTCAAGTGCCGAAAAATGTTCTCCCTGCGTTTTTGCGGAGAGAAGAAGCGGGATGATCCCCGTTCCTGTTCCGAGATCCAGCGCCCGCTCTCCCGGTTTCACCGCCGCAAATCCGGAAAGCAGCACCGCATCCATTCCAAAGCAGAATCCATCTGTCTTCTGGATGATCTGCAGACCATTTCTCTGAAGATCATCCAGCCGTTCATTTTCCTTTAACTCAATCGCCATCGAGTTTCGATTTCCCTTCTTTTTTCTCCAGTGCCTCTAACTGCTTTAACTCCGCATCGTTGGATGACTGTTTTTCCCGTCTCTTTTTCGGCCGGAATTTCAGCTGATCCACCTTATACTCACGGATCTCCTTCTCATCGTTATTTACCGTCACGATGACCTTCACGAGCTGGCGCAGGATGCTGACGCTGTGGACTTCACCCTTTAAACCGTCGTCCGTCGTCACATAGTCACCGATATTCGGAAGTCTTCCGTTCAACTCCTCGTATGTGTCCTCCTCGTACTTTAAGCAGCACATCAGTCTGCCGCAGACGCCGGAGATCTTCGTCGGATTTAAGGACAGGTTCTGCTCCTTCGCCATCTTGATCGATACCGGGATAAACTCGGAAAGATAGGACGCACAGCAGAGCGGTCTTCCGCAGATCCCGATCCCGCCGACGATCTTTGTCTCATCGCGGACACCGATCTGTCGGAGCTCGATCCTCGTCTTAAACACGGACGCCAGATCCTTTACCAGCTCACGGAAGTCGATCCTTCCGTCTGCCGTAAAGTAGAACAATGCTTTATTGTTGTCAAACGTATACTCCGTGTCAATGAGTTTCATGCTGAGGTTGTGTTTCTTGATCTTCTCAACGCAGACCTTGAACGCCTCTTTTTCTTTCTCCTTGTTGCGGCGCTCCGTCTCCTCATCCGCCGATGTTGCCATGCGGATCACGGATTTCAGCGGCTGGATCACCTTTTTATCGTCCACCTCGTGAGTTCCGAGCACCACATATCCGTACTCCACGCCTCTGGCCGTCTCGACGATCACATGATCGCCTGTTTTAATCTCATTTTCACCAGGGCTGAAATAATATACTTTTCCCGCTTTCCGGAAGCGGATCCCGATTACTTTCGTCATTCTTTGCTCCTTATGACGGGTTCTTCATGGTCAGCAGGAGTAATTCCATCGCCAATTCCATATTTACGTTTGCGTTCAAACGTGTTCTCGCTGTGTCGATCGCCGCAAGGATCGCTTCCAGACCGGCATAGTCGACTTTTTCTCCCGTCTCATTGATCATTTTATATTCATCTTTGAAGATCAGCAGGTTCATGTCCTTTGTGACCTTGAACATGAGCACGTCCCGGTACCAGAGCTGCATCAGATCCAGCACCTCGCCGATATCAAAGTTCTGCTCTTTCATCTCGCGGATGCAATCTAAAAGCATGGAAATGTCCATCGTCCTGACATTCTTTACGAGGACCATGACCTTCTGGAAAAGCTCCTTAAACTCATCAGAAGATGCCAGATGGATCGCTTTCCCGAGATTTCCCCTTGCAAACGCGGTGCAGATATCTGCGTCCTTCTCCGGAACATGGAGATTCTGCGTCAGATAGCTCTTGATCGTAAAATCCTTCAGCGGCTTTAATTTCATCTGCACACACCTGGAGAGGATCGTCGGAAGAAACGCCTCCTGGTTCGTCGTGATCAGAATGATGACCGCGTAGGACGGCGGCTCCTCGATCGTCTTTAACAGGGCATTCTGCGCCTGGACCGTCATTTTTTCCGCCTCATCCACGATATAGATCTTATAATAGCTGCTGTACGGACGGATCATGATCGTATCATTGATCTGTTCCCGCACATCATCCACGCCGATACTTCCCGGCTTTTCATGCGTCACATAGATGAGATCCGGATGATTTCCGCTCATCACCTGCTTGCAGGAATGGCATATCATACACGGCTCACTTCCGCCTTTCTCGCACAGGAGCGTCATCGCAAACGCATTCGCGATCGATTTTCTTCCCATGCCGGCTTCTCCCGTCAGGATATAAGCATGTGAGATCTTATGGTTCTGGATCGCCTTTTTAAAGTGATCTTTCACCATCTCATTCCCGAGGATCTCTTCAAATCCCATGATCTTTTCTTCTGACATAGCCGCATCCCTCCTCATCCTGTTGGTTCCGGCAGTGCTTTTTACGCCGGAGCTTCCCGGTTCGAACAGAACATTTAACTGTTCCCGCTAACGGTGTTTCCATTTTATCTTACCACAAAATAACGCCTATAAAAAGTTATTTATCCAAATCCCTTAGGATTTCTTCCACGCACATTTCCATATCCGTATTCTGATATCTCTTCGTAATTCCCAGGCGTTCCAGATTTTCCTCTGAAAAATCTTTTTCGTCTGCAAGGTATCTCCGGCAGACTTCCCGATAATTCGGCTTTTTCTGGTTTTCCTCGCGTTTGACGGCCCTGAGAAGCCGGATCCCATCCGGGACCTCGATATAGACCGGAACCATCTTTCCCGCTTCAAAATAGGCACACATCTTCTCGTAAGATTCCAGTGTCCCGATCATAAGACAGGACTCGTCGTCGGCAACATCAAACTGCCCGTCATCCACTGTATAGTAAGTCCACGGACCGGCGATCGTCTGATAAGTTCTCGACTCGATCACCTTTCCGGAAGCCAGCTGCCGCTCCAGCTCCTCGCGGTCGGTAAAGAAATATTCCACTCCGTCCGTCTCGCCTTCCCGGATCGGTCTTGTTGTATACATCGTCACCGTCCGCAGCTTTGGTCTCCGTTTCAGGATTTCCTTATACAGTGTATCTTTTCCTGTCGCGCTCTTTCCAAGAAGATAATATATCCTGCCCATTTGTTTCTCTCAGCCTTCTGTATTATAATTTTTATCCCAGTCAGATAAGACTTTTCGATCGAACTTTTACAACCATTTTTCAGGTTCTATCTTTTCATTGTATCAAAACCAGAGGTCTCGTGCAACCGTTGTTTCCATCCTCGCTCGATAATTCTTATCCTTTTAAAGTAACAAAAATTTGTCTCCTGGGAAATATTCTTGCCTGATAAGCCTCTTCATTTCGGATGCAGCCACCTCTTATGCACTTGAATTACTAACGTTTTCCTTTTTCCTCAGCATCCTTTATGAACAAGCCCTGGCGTCTGACATGTTAAGATCACGTCCGCATCCGGATCAGCCGGCCCCTGGACAAGAAGTCCTGCTGCCTTGTACGCCACGATCTTCTCCACGATCGCATCCGTGAAGACCTCTCCCGGCGCGATGATCGGGATTCCCGGCGGATACAGATACACAAACTCCGCAGATACCTTTCCGACCGTATCCTGAAGCGCTGTGCGCTCCATATCGGCATTCATCGCCTCGCAGATGAGCATTCTCCTGACTGGGTGCAAAACTTTGGATTCCGTGACTTCTGGAGTCTCACATCTTTCTTTTTCCTTTGACTCACCTTTTTCTTTTTGCTGTTCAGGCTCCACGCAGTGTCTCAATGCCCCGTCAATCTCCAGCAGCGCCGTTCCAAGCCGCTCAAATCCTTCTTCCGTGTCCATCAGCGACGTCATCGCGATCACATACTCCGGCGCTGTCATCTCCATCTCAAGATGGTATTTTCTCCTCAGTGTCTCCGCCAGCTCTTCCCCGTGAAACTCCTCTGCGCGCATCGTGGAAACCACGATCTTCGACGGATCCCATCCGACCACCGTCCGATATTTCCCACAGATTTCCCGGTCCAGGATCTCAAGTACCTGAAGTCCTTCCATCCGCTCCATAAAGTGCTCCAGTCTTTCCTCATACCGGACCATCTCATTTCTTCCGTCCCCGTCCATATACCAGATGCACCGCTCCATCCCAGCCATAAAAAGGTATGACGGGCTGGACGTCTGAAACATGGACAAATACCTCGAAACTCTGTCCTGATCCACAAGTTTTCCCTTCACATGCAGGATTGCCGTCTGGGTAAAGGACGGCAGCGTTTTATGAAGGCTCTGGATCACAAGATCCGCCCCGTATTCCAGCGCCGATTTCGGAAATCCGTGACACTGATCTGCATACTCCAGATGCGCCCCATGCGCCTCATCGACGATCAACGGGATCCCGTATTCATGAGCCGCATCCGCGATCGCCCGGATATCCGACACCACGCCTTCATAGGTTGGAGATGTGATGAGCACTGCCTGGATTTTCGTGATTTTTCCTCTCACATCCCCCGAATTTCCCGCACAGCGCATCGCATCCTTTTCAAGCGCTTTTCTCACGTCCTCCGCACGGATTCCTCCATTGATCCCGAATTCCGTGATCTCCTCCGGATACAGATATTCAGCCTCCAGCCGGTTCAGGCAGATCGCATGGTACACCGCCTTATGACAGTTTCTCGCTGTCAGGATCTTTCCGCCGTTTTCCGTAGTCGCAAAAACTGCACTTAAAATCCCGCATGTACTCCCATTCACAAGATACCAGGACCGGTCCGCCCCGTAGATCGCAGCCGCCTCATCCATGGCGTCCTTCAAAATTCCTTCCGCATGATGCAGGTTGTCAAACCCATCGATCTCCGTGATATCGATCCCATACGGGTCCGGAAATCCCCCCGGGATCCCATCCGGAATCTCCCGTCTTTTATGTCCCGGCATATGAAATGGATACGCATCCGATCCCGCATATTCTGTCAGCCGTTCTAAAAGTCCCGGCTGTTTTTCTTTTCTGTAATTCAAAATTTTTATTCTCCTGTTTCCCATCTGACTGCAAACGAACTGGAAATTGCCCGTCAAATTCGAATCCACATTCGTTATAAAGTATTTTTCTCTTTTTGCTCCGAGAGAATTTTCTCGATCTGCGACTGTCTGATAAGAATCGCATTCACCTTATCATGGAGGTCTTCAATCATGATCTCGGTTTTCAGGTTTACCTTATAATCGTTTTCAGCACGCCGGCGGTCTTTTTCCTCCTGTCGGTTCTGACTCATCATGATCAGCGGTGCCTGAATGGCTGCAACGCAGGACAGGACAAGGTTCAGCAGGATAAACGGATATGCGTCAAACGCTTTTGACGCAAGAATCGTGTTGATGACCATCCACAGGATCAGCCCACCTGTAAAGGAAAATATAAACGCCCAACTGCCTGCAAATTTTGCGATCGTGTCAGCTGCCCGCTGCCCGAGTGTGTACTTTTCTTTCTCTTTTTCAGGACTGACTGAAATCTTACTGTCTGCTAAAAGGTTCAAAACTTCCTCATCCGTCATATCGTGCCGGATGTCCTTCAGCACTTCTTTCAATAATTTTCTGTTCTCTTTCATGATGATACTCCTTCCAATTCGATCAATTGGTAAAATTTATTTGCGCAGCCCCCCCGGAACAGTTCCCTGATTTTTTGTTTATAAATCTGACAAGTAGCGCATTTGACAACAGCATAACAACCACATATATACCCAACGGCAGAAACATGAACGGTACTACATCCAATAATGCACTCCAGTCTTCTTTGTTCACCCAGTCTAATATCTGTCTGTATTCCATAAGAAGTGTCAATGCTACAAATGCCGGCTTACTTTACAAGCTCCGCTTTTACCTCCGGAAACATATACCAAATTTCCGCGACTTCATCCCCGGCTGCCTGATAAAAACTGTAGCTGCCGTAAACCATCGAATCGCATCCGTCCGATGCCAGTCTCACCGTTATCTGTGTCCCATCCGCCTTTGTAAGCGTCAGGATCCCGTTATACGGACATTCTTTCGCTTCATCAAAAGATGCCCCCGACAGGATCTCCTCCAGCCTTTTTAACAATTCCGGATCCTGCAGCGTCTCGGATATTCCCACGACTTCCGAGTCAGCTTCCACGTCAGCAGAATCTTTGCTCTCCAAGCCTTTCTCTTTCTCCAGCTCTTTGGAAATCGGGATTACCTCAAGTTCCGCACTCGTAATTTCTTTCATGTCTTCCGTTCCTACCGTCTGAAATTCACATTTTTCCTCAGCAATTCTTAATGCCGGAACCGTGATCTCATCCGGATCCGGGTTTTCTGACTCATAAATTTCCTGGCTTGCCGTATATGTGATCCCATCTATTCCATACATTACCGGATCAATGATCTCATCCGAGCCGGTGATCTCTTTCTCCTGATCCTCAGTCAAAGGAATATATTCCTCCAGTACCTCTGCAGCTTCAAATCTTCGGACGGTAAGATATCCGCCGTCCTCCGGTGGTGACATCCGCACACCGCGCTCCTTTACAGTCTCCAGATACCGGACCCCCTCGTCACCGTCACAGAGGCTGTATGTAAATGCTTTTCTGAGTTCTTCCGATTCTTCCATTCCGCTCGGAACAAAAAACAGAACATCCTTTGCTTCCGTGTAATACATTTCATAAACATTTTCGAAAGTATATACTTTTTCAAAAATACTTTCGTCCTCGTTCCACTTTTCAGCCTCGATCACATCATCAATGCTGTAAATGCTGAGATCTTTCAGCGGATCCTCCTTGCCTTTTCGAAATCCCAGGACATACCCGTAACCATTTTCCGTCTCCCGTCCAACAAAATCATACGCATCCCGGATCTCTCCGCCGCAGGATGCTGCCTTTTCCGGATCCATATCCGAAAATTTATGATCTCCATCAAAGGATTCCAATTCTGTTACGATCCACCGACGTTCTTCCTCCGAAAGTGGCTGAAAGGCCAGATCTTCCCTCTGATCATCTTTTTCCGTTTCAGGACTATTTCGTTCCTCTGTCTGTGGCTCACTCGGATCTTCTACCGGAACAAAAGCCGGCGAACACCCTGTCAGCCAGATTCCCAGTCCTAAAGCTGCCGCCATCATCCAAATCTTTTTCACCTTGCCACCTTCTTTTCAAAAAACTGAACTCGCCTGTCACTGAACTTGTTACCGATATTCTATCATCCATAATTTTTTCACACAAGCGAGCACCCCCATATTTAAGGAAACTGTAAACATGTTATCATTTTGTTATTTTCATAAACAGGATTTTTCATCGTAAATTTCATTCCAGTATCTCTTCTGTAACTATCGGCAGAGTATGATATAATATATTTGTTCACCCTTGTGTATCTTTTGGATACAGCAATACAAGCGTATTTTCATCGTTCAATACGCCAGAAAGAGAGGATCCTATGAAATACAGAATTATTGGCACAACTATCCCTGCAGTTGAGATCAAATTTGATGCTCCAGGCGAAACTATGTACACACAGTCCGGCGGAATGTCCTGGATGTCTGAAGGGATTTCCATGTCCACAAACACACGCGGCGGATTTATGAAAGGTCTTGGCCGCATGTTTGCCGGTGAATCCATGTTTATGGCTACCTACCGTGCGGATGCTCCGGGTGCCACGATCGCATTTGCGTCAACTGTACCTGGTCAGGTTCTTCCGATCGACGCGGCAGAAAACGGCGGCATGATCTGCCAGAAAGGTGCATTCCTCTGCGCACAGGATTCTGTAAATCTTGATGTCACCTTCACAAAGAAATTTACTTCCGGACTGTTTGGCGGCGAAGGCTTCATCCTTGAATCCATCTCCGGTTCCGGAATGGCCTTTCTCGAAATCGACGGCGATGTTGTCGAGAAACAGCTCGCACCGGGCGAAGTGATCAAAGTTGATACAGGAAATATCGTTGCGTTCGAGAAAACCTTAAAATATGAAGTTGAGACGATCAAAGGCCTTGGAAACATCTTCTTCGGCGGCGAAGGTCTCTTCCTCACAAAGCTTACCGGTCCTGGCCGTGTGATCCTTCAGACTCAGAATATCGCTGATTTCGCCGGACGCATTGCACAGTTCATTCCGACAAAATCAAACTGATCTTCGACTTTCAACAACATATACTTTAACCTAAAAAAGAGGTTGCTGCACATTCACACAGCAACCTCTTTTTTAGCAAACTTTAGAATACGAAAAAACGGAAACCTCTCGGCTTCCGCAACTTAATGAGACATCGGGGATTCGAACCCCGGACAACTTGATTAAAAGTCAAGTGCTCTACCGACTGAGCTAATGCTCCATATAAAAGACTGGGCTAGCTGGATTCGAACCAGCGAATGCAGCAGTCAAAGTGCTGTGCCTTACCGCTTGGCGATAGCCCTATAAATATGACACCAAGCGTGCCATTACGACACTTCACTAATGAAAAAAGGTGGATAAAGGGATTCGAACCCTTGGCCTCCAGAGCCACAATCTGGCGCGCTAACCAACTGCGCTATACCCACCATGCGAGACAGTGACGGTCAATTAAGTCCTTCCTTATCTCAAATGTGCTCGAAGGGATTCGAACCCCCGACCCACGGCTTAGAAGGCCGTTGCTCTATCCAGCTGAGCTACGAACACATATCTGTCAGTCATCTGCATTAGCAAACCGACGAAGCATATTGTAACTTATCCGACATCATTTGTCAACAGTTTTGTACTAATTTTTTGAAAAATAAACACAAAACTCAAGTTACGCATCGGGGTGACAGGATTCGAACCTGCGACCCCCTGGTCCCAAACCAGGTGCTCTAGCCAAGCTGAGCCACACCCCGAGGCTGCGTCACATCGGAACCTCCGACAACGCAGGTGTAATTATAACCTAGTTTTTTTCTATCTGTCAAGAGAAAAGTTGCAGAACTCCTACGTCTGTACTACGTGTTTTACACCGGAACCATTATCGCAGATATGCAATGGTAAAATGTACTTTTTCCTCTCTATCGATCTCCATAATGGCATAAGACGGCTGACGTCCTTCCTGTCTTGGATAAGACAGGCTTCCGGGATTCACCGCAATGATATCGTCATCGATATCGATCACCGGGCGGTGTGTATGTCCATACAATACAATATCCACACCACGATCAATGGCTTCTTTTTTGATCGTCTCATTCCCCATGGAGACATAATAATTATGTCCATGAGTCACCCATACCTTATAGGGTCCGATATCCAGGGTGATCTCTCTGGGCAGATCCGAAAAAAAATCGTTATTCCCCAGCACAATATATACCGGGCATTTTGCAGCAGCAGACAGGGCATACTCACTCCCCTCCGCATCACCGCAGTGGATCACCATATCCGGATGATGCATTTCCAGCACTTTGAAATAATTTTCGTTCTTTTTATGGGTGTCACTTACGATCAATATTTTCATATTTCTTAAGTTCCTCTTTCATCAGCTGCAGCGCTTTTCCTCTGTGGCTGACCTGGTTCTTCTCTTCTTCTGTAAGTTCCGCGGTTGTCTTTCCGAACTCCGGTACATAGAAAATGGGGTCATATCCGAATCCGTTCTTCCCTTTTTCATCATATCCGATCCTGCCCTCAATCGCAGCGCGGGTCGTCAGTTCTCTTCCGTCCGGTAATACAGCGGCAATGGCACACACGAATCTGGCTGTCCGTTGTTCCTCCGGCACCCCTTCCAGTCTCTGTATCAGAGTTGCGTTTTTCACAGAATAAGGAGTATCCTCTCCCAGATATCTTGCAGAGTATATCCCCGGTTCCTTATTCAGATAGTCAATCTCCAGTCCGGAGTCATCCGCCATGACGATGTCATTCGTAAACGCCGCCACCGCTCGGGCCTTGATCAAAGCATTTTCCTCGTAGGTTTTTCCGTTCTCGTCAATATCTGCCGTAATCCCCGCATCTTTCATGGATACCACCTCCATTCCGGTGTCCTCCATGATCATTCGGATCTCTTTGATCTTACCGGCATTACCGGTTGCAAATACGATTCTTCCCTGCATATTCCACTCCTCACCGCATATGATCCATCATTGCGTATTAGTATAAACCTCGTTAATAGCTTCCGCAATACCTTGTGCAAGCTTTTTTTGATAGTTCTCCTGTATCAGCAGTTGTCTCTCGGCAGCGTTCGTCACATACCCCAGAGAGATTCTGGCTGACGGGATTGCGATCTCCCACAGGACATCTTCCTCTGTTGCCGGGAAAAGTCCCACTGCCCGATTGCTGGCTGCCACCGTAACCTGCCTTGTAACGCAATCGGCCCACTGAAGGTTGCCGAACTCTGGAATATAATATTCATCATTATATTCTCCGCTGATCCCATAGACCGACGCATCCTCCGGATCTGACGACAATCCGATCTCCAGATACAGATCTGCTCCAACCCAGTCGGCGAACTGCCTTCTTGCCTCTTTCGTAACATCGGTATCCTCTGTACGGGTAAGATATACCTTCACCTGCCGGTCTTCCATCAGCTGGGCTGCCTGTCTGGCAACACTGAGCGCCACCTCTTTTTCCTGACAGTCGGAAGCCGTCACACCGGGATCTCTGCCGCCTCCCACAGGATCCAATACCACGATCCTGTCATAGAGTTCCTTGGGGCTGACATAATCGACCCATAAGCTTCCTTCTTCCAGAGTGCTGTGATATTCCAGCACTTCCCGCATCGAAAGTCTCAGCAGCACACCTTCGTTCTGTGCTTCGCAGATTCCTTTTTCCACAGGATTCAGATCTCCTGTGATCCTCCGTTCCTTATAGAATGCTTTTCTTCCGTTTTCTATGTAGATCCAGAGTTCCTTCTCCATGTAATGGTTTTCCACCACTACATTCTCCGCTTTCGTCCCCGATTCCAGTGGTATACAGATCTGTCTGTCGGCTTTTTGATCCGTCTGCATGGGCAGCTGCATCTCTCCGGTCTGTTCCGTCCGGTATTCCGGGACCAGTTCTCCCTGCTCCTGGCTTCGTGCGGAAATCACCACCGTCTTGCGCGCCGCTGTCCATAGCATTGCTACCATGGAAAATGTTCCCAACAGGAGCCAGAGGACCAATGTCACCTTCCTATTTTGTTTTTGGTCTCTGATTTGCAATCGTTTTTTCATGAAAGGTTATATTTCTCTTCTCTTCGGCGGCTTCGGTCCCAAAAACTGGTAATAATAGGTTTTCATCATTCCGTTATAGATCTTCCTGTTCTTGTCTGCTTTCCGTCCGATATCTTTCTCTGCCTGCTCGTAAGCAGTGATCAGATACATGCTCCAGGAGTCCAGTTCACGAAAACGTTCCCCTATGGTACGGTAAAGTGCCGGCATCTGGCTCTTATCCTGCAATCGTTCTCCGTAGGGCGGATTAGTTATAATGAATCCATACTTTTTCGGATGATGGAGATCTTCCACGCCTCTTCTCTGAAAATGGATCAGCTTATCCACACCGGCCATACGCGCATTTTCCCGGGCTATTTTTACCATATCCTCATCAATATCATATCCCTGGATATCCGTCTCCACCGACAGGTCTACCATCTCTTCCGCTTCATCGCAGGTATCATACCATATTTTCTTTCCTACAATATGTGGCCATTCTTCTGCCGTAAAGCTCCGGTTCCTGCCGGGGGCCATATTGGCCGCCATCATGGCTGCTTCTATCGGAAACGTACCGCTTCCGCAAAAAGGATCCACCAGGATCCTTCCTCCGTTCCAGGGAGTCAGCATGATCAGCGATGCTGCCAAGTTCTCCGCAATGGGCGCTTTTGCCGTCAGCTTCCGGTATCCTCTCTTATGCAGGGATTCTCCGGTACTGTCCAGTCCCACCGTTACTTCGTCTTTCATAAGGAACACTCTGACCGGAAAGCTTGCACCATCCTCCGGGAACCAGGAGATTTCATATTGTGATTTCAACCGGTCCACCATGGCTTTTTTCATAATAGACTGGATATCCGAAGGACTGAATAATTTGGACTTTACGCTGGCCGCTTTTGCTACCCAGAACTTACCGTCCTTAGGAATGTAATCTTCCCAGGGCAGACTTTTCGTTCCCTGAAACAGTTCCTCAAATGTCTCTGCGTGAAAGCTTCCGATCTTGATCAGAATTCTCTCCGCTGTGCGCAGAAAAATATTAGCTCTGCATAAAGCTTCTTCATCACCGAAAAAAGTCACACGGCCATCTGCCACATCCGTAATATCATATCCGAGATCTGTAATCTCTCTCTTAAGCACCGATTCCATGCCGAAATGGCAGGGAGCGATCAATTCAAAACGTCTCATTCGTTCCTCCGTATCTCAATCAAACATAGGAACATTATATATGCATTCCAAAAATATGTAAATAGGGGCGTTCCTGCGAACGCCCCTGACTTCTTATGCACAAAAACTAGCAGTTCTTATTCTGCTCCTTATTCTCGCTCTGATCCCTATTCTGGTTCTTACTCTGATTCTTGTTCTGATTCTTACTGCTCTGCTTATTCTGAGAGTTCTGGTTCTCGCCATAAGAGTTACTATACTTGTTCTCGTTGTTCTGATCGTAATTATTAGACATATCTGTGACCTCCTAACAGGATTTTTAGTTACAGGAGTAGTATGTCTATTTTTCACAAAAATATGCTTTTAAATTTATGGTACTTTAGAACCAATTTTTATCTTGCATTTTTATGACATTAGTACTATAATCATAATGTGAATAGAAAAACCCTTCATGATTCTATTTGCACCCTTATGTATTATTTATTTATACTCCCCTCAAAAGAGCCATCAGCTTCCCCCTGATGGCTCTTTACGTGGTAATTAACTCTATTCAGAGCCCATTCGCAAAATCGCCTCTTCGAGGCTTTCCTTTTGCTCATAGAGGCTAAATCGCCAGATAAATATAACCGACGGTTCTTACGAATGCAAGCATTCGACATCCCTTCGGTTATATTTAACGGCTCTGAATAGTTACTAGTTCAGCCAGTCTCGAAACAGTTTTACCAAAAACAGTACTACCAGAATCGGGATCAATACCGGTGCCAGGAAGGATAGTACTGAAAATACCGCGCTGATCACCAATACCACCACAAGGATCCCCAGAATAATCCAGACCCAGACCGGCAACTTCGCTAATATATCTGCCATTTTACTCCGGTGAGTGCCATATTCGCCATTACCGTCTCCGTTATAACTGTGATGTACCGTCGATCCTGCCGCTTCTCTGTATTCTCCGTTTCCATAGACGGTATTACGATAGCCGGACCGATTATCACCACCATTGGTCTGAATGATCGTACGCGCAATCAGTCTCGGATCTCCCAGGCTCTCCAGTACTTCCTCTTCCGTACGGCCCTTCCGGATCTCCGTATTAATATAGTCTTCGTAATAATTGACATTATCCATAACCAAGCCGGGGGACACACGTCCGTTCAGTGCCATCCGCAGCCGGTCTATAAAATCCTGTTTGTTCATACTAATACAGCTTCCTCCATTTATCTCATTATTTTAGCATGACATAAGTACTACGTAAATATACGGAGTGGGAAGTATTTCTAAAACTTTTCTAAAATGAAATACAAAAAACCCCGGAGACATCATCTCCGGGGCCTTAGATGTACGTGACAGGATTCGAACCCACGACCTACTGGTCCGTAGCCAGTCGCTCTATCCAGCTGAGCTACACGTACATTCACAGGTTTTCACCTGCAACAGTATGTATTTTAACTGCTGCAGGCGAAAATGTCAATAGAATTTTTTAATTTTTTCAAACAATTTTATTTTCAGCAGATTTTTCCGATGCAGGTACGACTTTCGCATCATACTTTTCCAGAATAGCCTGCTTGAACTCTTCGTAATTATCCTCATCATCGTAGCAGGCGTATTCAATCTCCAGCGGTTCCTCCGTCTTCATCAAAAGCATTCCCAAAAGAGACTTCGCATCCATTGCGGTCTTCTGAATACGGATATCGATCGCATCATCGAATTCATTGCAGGTATCCACAAATTGTCTGATTTCATCCTCCGAATGGAAGGTAATATATAGTTTTTCTCTCATCCTTCGTTCTCCCATCTGTCCGCTTGCGGACACCCCATACCTTTGTATATTATGCCGTCAAACGCATAAGCCTATCCCCACGCGCCGGTCAAACGTGGAGATGCGCGTCTTTAGCGTGCTGCCAGTGCCTGTGCGATATCCTCACGCATATCCAGCACGGCCGCGCGGGAAGCATCTGCATAATTCTGCTCACCGAACTGTGCATACTTTTCCTGCTGGTATGCAGCAATGATGCCACGGGAGGAGTTGATGATGGCACCCAGTCCGTCTTCATTGAAGAAGTGTACCAGGTCTGCACCCTTACCGCCCTGTGCGCCGTAACCGGGCACCAGGATAAATGCCTTGGGCATTACCTTACGAAGTACCTTTCCCTGCTCAGGATAGGTTGCACCTACCACAGCACCTACATAGCTGTAAGAATCGCCCCTGCAGTCAGCTCCCCAGGCTGCGACCTTTTCTCCTACCAGCTCATACAGCGGTCTGCCATTAATTAACTGATCCTGAAATTCGCCGCTACTGGGATTGGAAGTCTTCACCAGTACAAAAATGCCCTTTTTCTCTTCCTTACAGATCTTCACAAAAGGGTTCACACCGTCAGATCCCAGATAAGGGTTCACGGTCACGAAATCCTCATCAAAACCGTAATAGCTCCTGCTACCTACCTGTACTTTTCCCAGATGTCCTACTGCATATGCTTCGGAAGTGGATCCGATATCACCACGTTTGATATCGCCGATGACGATCAGACCTTTTTCTTTACAATAATCCACGGTCTTTTTAAATGCCACCATACCGGGAATGCCGAACTGCTCATACATTGCTACCTGAGGCTTCACAGCGGGTACCAGATCATAAATTGCATCCACAATACCCTTGTTATACTGCCAGATTGCTTCTGCGGCACCTTCCAGGGTCTCACCATACTCAGTGAAAGCCGCCTTTTTAATATATTCCGGCACGAATTTCATCATAGGATCCAGTCCTACCACGATCGGTGCGTTGGTTTCTTTGATTCGAGTGATCAGTTTGTTGATCATATTTCCTCCGTTCTGCAATCATTTTCATTGCATTTTATTTTCTCAATTGTGTAATTTTCCCTCTGCGGTGTATCTGTAATAACCGCAGAAAAGGCACCGCCTTCGGGCGATGCCTCCTGACCTGTATCTATTCTACCCCAACTAATGTCAGTTGGTCAACGTACTTCTTGATATTTGAAGCATTTACATATTTTTTATGGCTGTCACCGTTTACTACCACCAGTGTCGGTGCCTGCATTACGCCGTAACGTCTTGCCAACTCCATGTTCTCCTCCGCATCGATGGTCACGTAGGGCACATTTTTCAGATATTCCTTCACCAGCTTGCAGTTCGGGCAGGTCTTGGTCGTGAACAGATACTTGATATCCTGCGGCTGCTCCACCTTCACTTCCACGTCCTCCGCAAAATTGGACAGCGTTACCACACTTCTGGTGGGACGCTTTAAGGAAGAATGGTCAATGTCATACTCCGTTCTGTTGGCATATTCCTGTAACTTACCATCATTCCAGTTCTGCACCGGACGATAGTAACCGGTGATTCGGCTGTACACCTCGGTCTTCGCCCCACAATGAGGACATACCTTCACCTCTCCAGCCAGATAACCGTGTTCCTTACAGATGGAATAGGTCGGCGACAGCGTATAATATGGCAGTTTGTAATTGGAAGCGATCGTCCGCACCAGGGAAGCCGCTGCTTTCCAGTCGGGAAGCTTCTCTCCCAGGAACGCATGGAACACCGTGCCTGAAGTATACAGGGTCTGCAATTCATCCTGAATATCCAGTGCATCGAAAATATCCACAGTATAGTCCACCGGCAGATGGGAAGAGTTCGTATAGTAAGGAGTATCTCCGGGCTTTCCTGCCGTCTTGATACCGGGCCAGCGCTTTCTGTCGTGCTTGGCCAGACGGTAAGTGGTGCTCTCCGCAGGAGTCGCCTCCAGATTGTAGAGGTCTCCGTACTGCTCCTGATAATCTGAGAGGCGCTCTCTCATATGATTCAGTACTTCCTTGGTAAACTCCTGAGTTCTCGGATCGCTCATATCCGCTCTCAGCCAGTTGGCATTTAAGCCCACCTCGTTCATGCCGATCAGACCAATGGTGGAAAAATGATTCTCAAAGGTGCCCAGATACCGCTTAGTATAAGGATACAGTCCCTCATTTAACAGCTTTGTAATGACACCGCGCTTGATCTTCAGGGATCTCGCCGCAATATCCATCATGTGGTTCAGTCTTGCGTAAAATTCGTCCTTATTGGCAGACAGATATGCGATCCTGGGCATATTGATTGTGACAACACCCACGCTTCCGGTGCTCTCGCCGGAACCGAAGAAACCTCCGGTCTTCTTACGCAGTTCCCGCAGATCCAGACGCAGTCTGCAGCACATACTGCGGACATCGCTGGGCTGCATGTCGGAATTGATATAATTGGAAAAATACGGTGTACCGTATTTTGCGGTCATCTCGAATAACAGTCTGTTGTTCTCGGTGTCGGACCAGTCAAAATCCTTCGTGATGGAATACGTCGGAATCGGATACTGGAAACCGCGGCCGTTGGAGTCGCCCTCTATCATGGTCTCGATGAATGCCTTGTTGACCATATCCATTTCCTTTTTACAATCCTTGTATTTGAAATCCATCTCCACGCCGCCTACCAGTGCCGGCAGTTCTGCCAGGTCATCGGGCACCGTCCAGTCCAGTGTAATATTGGAAAAAGGAGCCTGGGTACCCCAGCGGCTGGGCGTATTCACACCGTAGATAAATGCTTCGATGCATTTTTTCACTTCAGGATAGCTTAAATGATCTACTTTCACAAAGGGGGCAAGGTAGGTATCAAAGGAGGAAAAAGCCTGTGCTCCCGCCCATTCGTTCTGCATGATCCCCAAAAAGTTCACCATCTGATTACACAGTACGGATAAGTGTCTCGCCGGTGCAGAAGTGATCTTGCCGGTGATGCCGCCCAGTCCTTCCTTGATCAGCTGCTTTAAGGACCATCCCGCGCAGTAACCGGTCAGCATGGACAGATCATGGATATGGATATCCGCATTGCGGTGTGCCTCGGCGATCTCTTCGTCGTAGATTTCGGACAGCCAGTAGTTCGCCGTTACCGCACCGGAATTGCTTAAGATCAGACCACCTACGGAATAAGTCACCGTGGAGTTCTCCTTCACTCGCCAGTCCTCGACTTTGACATAGCTGTTGACCACGTCCTTGTAGTCCAGGATCGTGGATTTCATGGCACGCATCTTCTCGCGCTGCTTGCGATACAGAATATACGCCTTCGCCACTTCCTCGTAGCCGGCCTGTCCCAGTACACGCTCCACACTGTCCTGGATATCTTCTACATGGATCTCATCATTTTCCACCTTTTTCTGGAAATCTGCGGTCACCCGTAACGCAAGAAGATCAATAATGTCATTATTATAGCTCATCTGCGTCGCAGTAAAAGCCTTCATAATGGCATCATTGATCTTCGTCAGTGTAAAGTCTGCTTTGGAACCATCTCGTTTGATCACCTGAAACATCTTATGTACCCCCTTAATCTCATGTCCCCATGGCTTGTGCCCATAAAACCTATTACGGTCTATTCTACAACACTTTGTAGGGGAAGTCAATCTCAGGATACAAGATATTGTGTATACATCAGTTCACCCGTCGATTTGTGCGGAGACGGCTTTACGCCCTCTTCCACACCTTCCGGTACAGCACATACGCCACCATCGCAGTCACGCTCTCCGTGCAGACAAACGCCCACCATACACCGGTGACACCGATGAGGCGGCTTAAGACAAATGCCGCAGGGATGATCACCGCCACATACCGCATCACAGAGATCACCAGGGAAGCCATACCCTGTCCCAGTGCCTCCAAGGCTCCGGAGCTGGTCACCGACACAGCGGACAGAATAAAGCCCAGACTGATGATATGCAGTGCCATGATACCGATGGTGATGGTCTCCGGATTCTCAGTAAACAGTCCGATCAGCCCTCCGGGGATCAGCCAACACAGTGCCGTACCGGCAGCCATGATCCCGGCCGTCAGTTCCAATGTCAGACGGTAGATCTGCTCCACACGCTTTCTCTCTCCGGCACCATAATTGTAGCCGATCAAGGGGCGGATACCCTGAATGATACCATTTGAGGGCAGATAGATAAAGGTCTGTAGCTTGTAATAAACTCCCAGCACCAGTACATAGGCTCCGGAATAAGCTGCCAGAATACCGTTCAACGCGGAGATCAGCAGAGAAGGCAGTGCCATATTCAGGGTCGCTGGGATGCCGATACCGTAAGTTTTGCTGCAGATATCCCCTTCCGGACGCAGATATTTTTTATGAAGCTTCACCGGCAGAGGATCCGCCACATAATAGATGAGATATACCAGTAACGTGATCACCTGTCCAATGCCGGTGGCAAGCGCAGCTCCGGCGATCTCCATCCGGGGAAAAGGTCCGATGCCGAAGATCAACAACGGATCCAGTACGATATTCGTGACAAATCCGGCGATCATACTGACCATGGTAGCCCGCATCCGGCCTACCGCCTGGAATATTTTCTCCAGTGTGATACCTCCGGTCACAATGACGGAAAACAGGAACACGACATTGGAATATTCCATGCCCAGTGCCCGCACCGTATCACTCTTCGTAAACATTCCCAAAAATAAGTTCATTCCGCAGAGGAACAGGACCATGAGCAGCACACCGTGCAATACGCCAAGCACCATGCCCTGGGTTGCCGTCTTATCCGCTTTTTCCTGATTCTGTGCTCCCAGATAGAAGGAAATCATGGCATTAACACCCACGCCGAAGCCCACCGCCACAGCAGTCAGCAGGTTCTGTGCCGGATAGACCAGGGAAAGTGCTGTCATGGCATCCTCACTGAGTTTCGCCACGAAATAGCTGTCCACAATGTTATAGAGGGAATTGAATGCCATGGAAAGCATCATGGGAAGTGCCATGGACATCACAAGGGGAAATATTTTCTTTTCTTTCATATAAGTCTGGTTCATTTTCTGCTCCTTATACAACAAACGCCACACAACATTTCTGCTGTGTGGCGAAAATAAGATCAAAATCTTGAAAAATCCACTGCCCTTACGGGTTTTGTAATCGAGATTTACTTTGTTCCAGTGCGTATTATAGGGGAGAAATCTCTGTCTGTCAAGCCAACACGCCTAAAATTTCAGCAAACCCTTCACAGCAGCTTGCTCTTCGCATTGGCACTCTTGCTATCCGTATATTCCAGCATGGACAGTTTTCCATCTGTACAGTCGAGAATCGCAGTAGCACAGTTGCCCATATGCACCCGCCAGAAATCATCGACGGGAATATTCAGGACCGGATTCAATATGCTGCGGTTCACTCCTCCGTGAGCCACCACCAGCACAGTCTCATATGTACCTTCTAATGGCAGCAATACCTGATCTACGAATTCGCCGCTTCTTTTATACAGTTGTGCAAAACTTTCCGCTCCCGCGGGGGGAATGTAGCTGCCAGGGTTGGTAAAAGGCTGGCTGGCAGCATCCTTGATGGTCCGGATATCCACGCCTTCCCAGGGTCCGAAATTCAGTTCTCTGAGTCTTTCGTCTGTGGTAAGGGTGATCTTCCGGTCGCCTATGATGATCTCTGCCGTGCGCTTCGCCCGGATCAATGGTGAACAAAATGCAATTTCAAACGGAACCTTCTTTAACCGCTCCGCCGCATCGTGGGCCTGCTCCAATCCCTGGGCATTAAGCGCAATATCCGTCTGCCCCTGCAAAAGTCCTGCCTGATTCCAGTCCGTCTCACCGTGTCTTACCAAATAGATCTTCATGTTTTTGTATCCTCATAACTTCCGATAGTATTTCTGTTACAAAATACTACTGTTTTCTCTGCTTTGTCAATCGTATCGTCTTAAGTGTCGAAAAAAGAAAGCCACGCAAAGCATTATACTTTGCATGGTTCTCATCTTACAGCTCATTCTTGTTTTTAATTGGTCTTGCCTTCGTCCATTTCCTCTTCGGTAGTAATGGCAAATGCAATGTTGGTCGCATGGTCTGCAACTCTCTCCAGACCGGATACAATATCAGAGAAGATCATACCGGCTTCGGGAGAACATTCTCCCTTGGTAAGACGCTCTACATGCTTCTTCTGCAGTTCGCGTTCCTTTTCATCTACCTGATCCTCTAAAGTGATGATCTCCTGCATATGGGTCTCATCGCTCTTGGCAAACATTTCTACGGCATAACGGATGATCTTATTGACCATCTCCAGCATGTCTCCCAGTTCCTTCTGGGCTTCCTTGCTGATGGATACTCCTTCTTCCTTACGCTGTCTTGCGGCATCCGCTACATTCTCCGCATGGTCACCGATACGCTCGATATCATTCACCACATGGAACAGAGCACCCAGACTGTTCAGGTCTTCGATGGGCAGTGTCGTCTGGTTGATCTTCACCAGATAATCCGTAATGGCATGATTCAGGAAGTTGATATTTTTCTCTACCTCGTAGACTTCCTCAATGTCTTCTTCATCCAATGTGATCAGGGCATTCATGGCACGGTTTAAGTTCTCCTCCGCCAGAGAAGCCATACGCTCCAGCTCCTTGACAACCTCTACCACTGCGGTAGCGGGGTTGAACACCACTTTGTCGCCGATGTATTTTAACTGATAGCTCTCTCTGTAACCAACCTTCTGATCTTCGCCGGGTACGATCAGGTAGGTCATCTTTACCAGCCAGCCGGTGAACGGGAACAGCATAATTACCTGTGCGATCTTGATCAGCGTATGCGCATTTGCCACGAACCGGCCGTTGTCCGCGGAGATAGACTTGATCAGTTCCACGATCTGATCGCCTGCCACGAACAGAGCAATGTAGATAATAACCGTACCAATGATATTGAACAGCAGATGGATCAGTGCAGCTCTCTTCGCATCCTTTTTACCGGTCATAGAAGCTAACATTGCGGTAGCACAGGCACCGATATTACATCCTAAGATAATGTAAAGTGTGATCGGTAACGGCAGCAGATCCTGATTGGCGAGCAACAGTACGATACTGACCGTTACGGATGAGCTCTGAATAATCGCAGTCAGGGCAAATCCCATCAAGGTGGCTAAGAACGGATTCTTCAGAGACATCAGCAGATTTACTACCTGCGGCTCATTTTTCATGTTGGCCATTGCCTGGGACATGGTGCTCAGTCCCACGAACAGAATACCGAAGCCTACGACCACTTCCGCTACTTTACGGACTTTTTCTTTCTTCGTAAACATCATCACGACCACACCGACTAACAGAATTAACGGTGCTATCTTGGACAAATTAAATGATACCAGCTGTGAGGTAATGGTGGTACCGATATTGGCACCGAGGATGACTCCCGCTGCCTGATACAGATTCATCAGACCGGAGTTAACAAAGCTGACGACCATAACCGTACATGCGGAGGAAGACTGGATGATACCGGTGAAAATAATACCTACGATCATCCCCATGAAACGGTTCGTGGTAAAAATCTCCAGAATACGACGAAGTCTGGCTCCTGCTACCTTCTCAATGGAATCACTCATCAGTTCCATTCCGAATAAAAACAGTCCCAGACCTCCAGCCATTGTCAATATTGTTCCAAAGCTCATTTTTAATCCCTCAATCTCTCTTGATTCTCTTACGAAAAACCAAAATAATTATTTTCAAATTTAATCTAACTATAAACAATCCAAAATATATTTTACGAGATAGAATAAAAACTTGCAATGGATATTTTACTTTTCTTTTACGTTTCTTTACATTTTTTTACTCAATTTACGCGTTTCGCCCATCCGCAATATCCCGGTCCAGCTGTTTCTTAAGCTCTTCCAAGGATTCGAATCTGCGTTCCGGACGCCGGAAGCTTTTCAGTGCCACTTCAATCTCCTGACCGTAAATATCCTGGGCGAAATCATATAGATAAGATTCCACTCCCATCACTTTTTCGGAAGAAACCGTCGGCTTGGTCCCTACATTGCTGATGGCTTTGTAGACCTTCCCATTATAACGGACTACCGCATAATAGACACCGTTGGGCGGCAGGAGCTTACCTGCGGGCGGCAGAAGATTTACTGTGGGAAAGCCCAGAGTATGCCCGATATGATTGCCATGTTCCACGCATCCCACGAGAGTATAGGGCATCCCCAGCATCTTTTCCGCTTCTTCCATCCGGCCCTCTTCCACCAGCTTGCGGATGTAAGTAGAGCTGACCTCGATGCCATCCACTTCGATCTTCTCTATGGTCCGGACACAAAACCCTAAATGCGGAGCCATTTTCTCTAAAAGTTCTGCATTGCCTGCTCCATTTTTCCCAAAAGACAGATCTTCACCTGCTGCCACAAAACGGGTATTCATCTGCTTCGCCAGAATCTCTGTCACGAAACGCTCCGGTTCTGTGGCTGCAGTCTCTTTTGTCAGCGGGAACTCGATCAGGATGTCGATCCCCAGATGTTCGAAGAGACGCCTTTTTTCTTCTCTTGTCGTCAGTTCTTTTCCATCCGACAGTCCGAACAGCACCGCCGGTGTGGGATCAAAAGTGAAAACACAGGCTGCCAGTCCGTTCTTTTTCTTATTCAGGATTTCCTCTAAAAGTCTTCTGTGCCCCAAATGCACACCGTCAAATTTGCCGATGGCTACCGCTGTATCTTTTTCCAGATAAAAGTCTGTTGTTCCTGCAATAATTTCCAAGTCTATTTCCTGCTTTCTGTGTTACTGGGGAAGATTTTCACGGGCTTGTACCATTCTTTTGCCCCGTCATACGCATAAATGCCCACAAAGCTGTCATCCTCTCTGTAAACACGCACCCACTCTCCCACAGGATAAGTAGTCTGCTCCATGGTCTGTCCCGGATAAAAAGCGTTCCCGTTATCGATCAATTTCCGCCATTTTTCCTCTACATGCACTGCATTAAAATCCGCAAAAATACGGTCCGTGGGAAGCAGTGCCTCCTCTAATCTGCCCGTATCCCGAAGTTCCTGCAGCTGTGTCAGTGTCAGGGCATCTGTAAGCCGGAATTCTCCGACTCTGGTGCGGACGAGGCTCTGCATGGTGCCACCGCAGCCAAGCTTCCCGCCGATATCGGCACAAAGACTGCGGATATAGGTTCCCTTGGAGCATTCCACACGGAATTTCACCACCGGAAGCCGGATCTCCAGGATCTCGATCGCCGGCAGATCCACGTGTCTTGCCTGCCGTTCCACTTCTTTACCTGCCCTGGCCAGTTCATAAAGCTTCTTTCCGTTGACCTTCAGCGCGGAATACATAGGCGGGATCTGGTCATAACCGCCGACAAAGCTTCCGATCACTTCACGTACCTGTGCCTCATCCACCGCTACTTCCCGCTCTTCCAAAACGGTTCCCGTGGTATCCTGGGTATCTGTGATCTTCCCCAGCAAAAGTTCTGCCACATATTCTTTGGTCCTGTCTGTCAGCATTTCGCATGCTCTGGTAGCACTCCCCAGACATACAGGAAGCACACCGGTAGCCTGTGGATCCAGTGTACCTGTGTGCCCTATCTTTTTCTGCCGGCAGATCCCACGAAGCTTGGCTACCACATCATGAGAGGTAAAACCTGCTTCCTTGTATACATTGATGATGCCGTCCATTAATCCTGTTCTCCCCGCAATTGCTTATCTATGTGCAGTGACAAATTATTGACGCAGTCATGGAAAGTTCCCTTCATGGTGCAGCCTGCGGCACGTACATGTCCGCCACCTCCAAAGAAAGATGCCACCTTCGCCACATCAACATTCTCATTGGAACGCATGCTGACCTTGTACTCCAGTACACCAGTCTCATACATGAAAATCGCACAGTCGATTCCCTTAATATTGCGCAGCTGGTTCACAATGCCATCCAGATCTCCCGGTACCGCATTGTAGAAATCCATGGTCTTGCGGTCCACCATGCTCACGATACAGCGACCGTCCATGAAGCGTATGCTCTCCATCAGAGCTCTGCCCATGATCTGTGTCTGCAGATATGTCTTCTGATAAAAGCTTTCCTCGATCAGCTTGGGAAAATTGAATCCAAAAGAGATCAAAAATGCTGCTGCCTGCAATGTCTCCGGTGTCGTATTGGAATACTGGAATACGCCGGTATCGTGGATGATGCCGGTATACAGTGCTTCCGCAATATCTCTGTCAATAAGTTCGGCATCCATGATGTGATACAGTACCTCACAGGCACTGCCCACCTCGGGACGGACGAGATTTACATCACCGCAGCCGGAATTGCTGATGTGATGATCGATGTTGATCTTCTTTTTCGCATTCTGAAAATATTTCTCTGCGTCTCCCAGTCGGTCTCCACTGCAATCCAGCGCAAAATATACATCAAAAGGATCCTGCCCCAGACACTCGGTCTGAATCTCATCGTATCCCTTCAGATAAGAAAACTCTTCGGAAGGCTTCTGTAAATATACGGTAACTTCTGCTTCCGGAAGGAGTTTACGCAGGTACATCCGTAAGGACAGACATACACCCACGCAGTCTCCGTCGGGACGAATATGTCCGCTGATGCCGATCTTTTTTGCACCACGACATTCTTCACGCAAATCCATTATTCGTCACCTTCCTCTGTCTCTTCCATAACTTCATTTTCCGGCTTCTGTGCCTGTTCGTCCGCAGCAATGACCTCATCGATCTTATGGGACATATTGACACCGTATTCAATGGACTGGTCCATCACAAAAGTGATGTCCGGAGTGTTGCGCAGATTGATGGTACGAGCCAGCTCTCTGCGGATATAGCCTTCAGCGCTCTTTAAGCCCTGTATGGTAGACTTTCTGACTTCCTCATCTCCCAGCACACTGATCCATGCCTTACAGCTTTTTAAATCCGGTGCCACTTCCACAGCGACCACACTGGTCCAGGGACTGATCCGGGGGTCCTTAAGACCGCCCCGGATGATCTCTGCCAGAACACGCTGCACTTCCCCGTTCACACGGGTATTTTTCACACTATTTTTTCTCATTCTTATTCCTTCTTACTTCAAACCTAAACCATGATATACCGGAAGCTTCGCTTCGTACCACACTGGAAGTTTCGCTTCGTACCACACTGGAAGCTTCGCTTTGTACCACACCGGAAGTTTCGCTTCGCGAAACTTCGCGCTAAAGCTTTAGAATATCTTAGGCGTGGTATTTTCACGCCTTAGATATTCTCTTTAGCGTGGTACCTCAACCATGATGTAGGCTTCTACGATATCCAGCTCCTGCATCTTGTCAAAGCCTTCGAATACGAGACCACACTCATATCCTGCCTTAACTTCCTTCACATCATCCTTGAATCTCTTCAGGGAAGCCAGGTTGCCCTCAAAGATCTGCTCTCCCTCACGGGTGATACGAACCTTACAGCCTCTCTGGAATACACCGTCTAAGACATAGGAACCGGCAATGTTACCGATAGCGGATGCCTTGAAGATCTGACGAACCTCTGCATGACCGATCACCTTCTCCTCGTATACGGGATCCAGCATACCCTTCATGGCAGCTTCGATATCTTCGATGGCCTGGTAGATGACCTTGTACAGACGTACATCCACGCCCTCTCTCTCTGCGGTTGCCTTGGCAGTCGCATCGGGACGGACGTTGAATCCGATGATGATCGCGTTGGACGCACTTGCCAGGGATACGTCGGACTCGTTGATGGCACCTACGCCGCCGTGGATACATTTTACGACTACTTCTTCATTGGACAGCTTCATCAGGGACTGTTTTACTGCCTCTACACTACCCTGTACGTCGGCTTTGACGATCAGGTTCAGTTCCTTCAGATTGCCTTCCTGGATCTGGCTGAACAGATCATCTAAGGACATTCTTCCCTTGGTCTCTTCCAGCATCTTTTCCTTATTCTGTGCCAGGTAGGTCTCCGCATAGGATTTTGCTGTCTTATCATTATCATGTGCCAGGAATACTTCGCCGGCACTGGGAACATCGGACAGACCCAGGATCTCTACGGGAGTAGACGGTCCTGCTTCCTTGACTCTGCGTCCCTTGTCATCGATCATGGCTCTTACCTTACCATGAGCCACACCTGCGGAAATAAAATCTCCCACATGCAGGGTACCCTTCTGTACCAGTACGGTAGCCACAGGTCCGCGTCCCTTATCCAGCTCTGCCTCGATGACCAGACCTCTTGCCTTTCTCTTGGGGTTCGCCTTCAGTTCCATGATGTCTGCGGTCAGCAGGATCATGTCAAGCAACTGGTCAATGCCCTCGCCGCTTTTTGCGGATACGGGTGCAAATACGGTGCTTCCACCCCAATCCTCGGGGATCAGCTCATACTCAGCCAGCTCCTGCTTTACACGATCAATGTTTGCAGAAGGCTTATCGATCTTGTTCACTGCTACGATGATCTCAACGCCTGCTGCCTTTGCATGGTTGATAGCCTCTACGGTTTGGGGCATTACGCCGTCATCCGCTGCTACTACCAGGATAGCAATATCGGTCGCATTGGCACCACGCATACGCATGGCAGTAAATGCTTCATGTCCGGGAGTATCTAAGAAGGTGATCTTGCGATCTCCCACATTTACAGTATAAGCACCAATGTGCTGGGTGATACCACCTGCCTCGCGATCGGTTACGTTGGTCTTACGAATAGCGTCTAACAGGGAAGTCTTACCATGGTCAACGTGACCCATAACACAGATTACGGGAGGTCTCTCCACCAGATCTGCCTCGTCCTCTTCGTCTTCCTTCAACAGTTCTTCGATGACATCTACCTTGACCTCTTTTTCACAGAGAATGTCATATTCCATGGCAATGTTCTCTGCATCTTCATAGGAGATCTCCTGGTTCACGGTTACAATCTTACCTTCCAGGAACAGCTTCTTGATGATGGCTGCGGGCTGTAACTTCATCTTCTCAGCCAGTTCTTTGATGGTAATGGATTCCGGCAGCACGATCACCTTGATCTGCTCTTCCTGTACCTCTTCCTTTTTCTTTTCCGGCTTGATGAAACGTCCGGGCTTGTTCTTCAGTGCGTCCTCGTCCTCGTAGATATGGTCCTTCTTGGAACGCTTGTTGTCCTTCTCCTGGCTGAAACGTCTCTTTTCATCTTCGCGCTTCTTCTCAATATCTTTACCTGCAGGTTCCGGAGCGAAGCCCTTATTCTGTCTGTTATCTCCGAATCGATTACCCGATCCTCCATTGCCTCTTTGGTCGCGGCCGTTATTGCCGTAACCGCGCTCACCGTTGCCGTTATTTCTGCGATCACCCTGGCCGCCTTCCATACCCGGACGACCCTGTCTGTTAAATCCGCCTCCCTGAGGTCTGCCATTGCCCATACCTCCTCTGTTTGCGTTCTGTCCGCCCTGGCGGTTGCCCTGACCATAGCCACCCTGACGATTATCACGATTGCCATCTCTGTTATCACGATTATAACCGCCCTGACCACGATCGTTCTGACCACGATTATCACGGTTCTGTCCGTAATTATTCTGACCGTAACCACCCTGACGGTTGTCGCGGTTATTGTTCTGCGGTCTCTCCGCAGGTCTGTCCGCAGGTCTTGCCTGTGCAGCTGCGGTATTGGTATTCTGCGCTGCCTGCTCTTTTACGGGAGCCTGCGTGGCTGCAGTATTATTTACAGGCTTTTTCGCAGGCTGCTGTCCCTTATTGCCGGGTACCATTGCCACACTGGGTGTGGGTGAAGGCGGGGTCAGCGGCTTGATGGGACGTACGGGAGTCTGTGCCTGCACACGGTTATTGTAAGAATTGTTCTGATAGCCGTTGTTCTGATATCTGTTATTCTGTCCCTGGTTCGGACGCTGTCCGCCGGCATTTCTCTGTCCCTGTCCGTTCTGTCCGCCCTGACGCTGTCCGGGCATCTTGGAATTCTGTGGGTTACTTACGAAAATAATCTTTTTCTTCTTTTTCGTTTCCTCGGGAGATTTTGTTTCCTCCTGCGCCTTTTCCTCAACAGGCTTTGTATTTTCAGCCTTTGCCGGAGCTTCTTTTTCCACAGCGGGTGCTGCTGTAGCCTTCTTCTGTCCTAAACTGTTACGTACCAGCGCTGCTGCATCCTCTTCCAACGAGCTCTGTGCTGCCTTTGCCTCAATTCCTTTTTCCTGTAAAAAATTCAATATATCCTTACTCTGTAGTTCTAATTCTTTTGCGAGTTCATGTACTTTGATTTTCGCCATGCTTTCCTCCATTCTGCCTAACCGGGCAAATTCGCTTCCAATTGCTTGATGAGTGCATCTGCCAGTCCCGCATCACACACACCTACCGAAGATCTTAAGTTCCGGCCGATCGCCCAGCCGAGCTCTTCTTTTGTGCCATATTCGTATACCGGGACTTCATAATAGGAACATTTGTCGTGAAACAACTTTTTCGTATTGGCGGATGCATCTTCTGCAACGATCACCAACATGGCAGAACCTTTTTTCACAGCGTCCTCCGTCTGGAATTCACCGCTTACCAGGTTACGCCCCCTCATCGCAAGTCCCAAAAGGGAATAAATCTTATTCTGTTTCAAGCTGATCAAACTCCTTTTCCAGCATATCATAACTTTCCGGAGAAATACTCATCTTGAAAGAACGCTCTAAGCCTTTATTCTTCCGGGCCTTCTGCAGACATTCCTTCTGTCTGCATATATATGCACCGCGTCCGTTCTTTTTGCCCGTTGTATCTAAACAGATCTCTCCTTCCGGAGTCTTAAGAACACGCAGCATTTCTTTTTTGCCTTTCATTTCTCCGCAGCCTACGCACTGCCTCAGTGGAATCTTTTTTGCCATTTATTATTCCTGCTCTCCATCAAAATCGTCTTCGGTTTCATCCTCGTAATCATCCACATAATCCTCATAACGGAAGCCGGGAGCATCCTTGGCCTGTGTCTCGGATTTGATGTCGATCTTGTAACCGGTCAGCCTTGCTGCCAGTCTTGCGTTCTGACCTTCCTTACCGATTGCAAGAGACAGCTGATAATCGGGAACGACTACCTTTGCAGTCTTCTCATCGGGATCCGCAAATACTGCTACGATCTTGGCAGGAGAAAGTGCATTCTGGATCAGGTTACCGGGGTTCTCATCCCAGTTCACGATATCGATCTTCTCACCGCGCAGCTCTTCTACGATAGCATTGACACGGGCACCGTTCATACCTACGCAGGCACCGACCGCATCCACGTTCGGGTTGTTGCTCCATACAGCGATCTTGGTACGGCTGCCGGCCTCTCTGGCAATGCTCTTGATCTCTACGGTACCGTCCTTGATCTCGGTAACTTCAGACTCAAAAAGTCTCTTTACCAGTTCCGGATGGGTACGGCTGACATTGATACGGGGTCCCTTCGGGGTATTCTTCACTTCTACGATGTAGACCTTGATACGCTCGGTGGGTTTGAAGACTTCACCCTTCACCTGCTCATTCTCGGTCAGCATAGCATCTGCCTTACCCAGGTTGATGCTGATGTTTTTGCCGACATAACGCTGTACCACGCCGGTGACAACATCCTTTTCCTTCTCATAATACTGATTGTAGATCACGCTTCTCTCTTCTTCACGGATCTTCTGTAAGATCACGTTCTTGGCATTCTGGGTAGCGATACGTCCGAATTCCTTGGACTTGATCTCTACATGGATCATGTCACCGACCTGTGCCTTTTTGGAGATCTCCTGTGCATCCTCCAGAGCAATCTGTAAGCAGTCATCCTCTACATCGTCCTTCGTGGGTACGACTTCCTTCTCAGCATATACCAGAAAATCGCAGGTCTCTCTATTGATCTCCACATGGACATTGTCAGCCTTTCCAAAATGGTTCTTGCAGGCTGTCATCAGGGAATTCTCGATGGCTTCAAACAAGGTCTCCTTGCTGATCTCCTTCTCCTTCTCCAGAATGTCCAGTGCCTCCATTAATTCCTTATTCATCATTTCCTCCATTCCGGCTTTCGCCTTTTCTTAGTGTATGGTTTCTTCTTATTATCAAAAATCCAGTGCCAGGCGGATCAGTGCGATGTCTGCTCTGGCAAAAGTTCTCGGGGTTCCCTCTTCTGTGATCGTAACCGTATCTGCATCAAAGCTTTCCAGAATGCCGGAAAATTCCTTGCATTTGTCGATGGGTTTAAACAGTTTGATCTCCACCTCTTCGCCGATGCTCTTCTGTAAATGCTTATCCTTTTTCAGAGTTCTGCCCAGTCCCGGGCTGCTGACCTCCAGAATGTATGCATCCGGAATGAAATCCGCCTTGTCGAGAGCTTCGGATAATGCTCTGCTGACATTTTCACAATCCAGAATATTCACACCCTCCGGCTTGTCGATGTAGGCTCTCAGATAGTAGTCACTGCCTTCCTTCACATACTCCACATCGTAGATCTCCACCTGGTTTACTTCTGCGATGGGCGCAAGCAGTTCTTCGGTTCTGCTTTCGTAGTCCTCTCGTTTGGACATGTATGCCCTCCTTTACTGATATGAACTGTCGTCACAACAACAAGAAAGAGTGGCACGCGTCCACTCTTACTCTAGTAATCATCTTTAAACTATACACAGTATAGACCCTGTGTAAAAAAAAGTCAAGTCTTAATAATCGGTTTTGTTCCTTACACTGTTTCTCATTTTTCTTGTTTTTTGCCATTTTTCCCGACAACAAACCCAAAGACATTCCGCACTCCGGGGCCTGCGAAAAAGATCTGCCAGCACAGCGCCATAGGGAAGTTCTGGACGGTCTTCTGCAGCCATAAGGCGATGATCTGATTGCCGGGATGCATGAAGAGGCAGGTGGCAATAAAACTCATCACCGGGCACATCAGGCATACGATCATGGAAGAGATCGCAAGTGTGATAAAAATAGGCTTATCCTCAGGAGATACCATGCGGAATGCCAGCTTCCGGGACAGCTTTTCTACGACAAAGTACTCCAGAATACAGGCGATTGGCCACATAATGGGGATCTCGTGGAACGCTAACAGGAAGATCTCGTTGGTCATTCCTCCCTTGTCCAGTGCGATGTTGTAACAGACCATGGCGTACACCATAACGAACGCCATGATCAGGGTGAAAATAATGTTCTGTAATTTTGTTTTCGGCATAATTGGATGCCCTCCTTTTCTAAAAATGAGCGCAAAAAGACACATGTGTGTTGTTCGTTAATCAGTGAGCAGTGCGCACATGTGTCGTTTCCAATTCTTACCTAAAGTCTTTATGCTGTTTTACTATTTTTGCAACGGTGAGATTTTATCACATAGATTCCGGAAAAGTCAATATGAAATAATGCATTTTTTCTTCCACGGCTTCTTCCGGCGGTCTCCGGGATCTTACGCCGTTTTCTTTGCCGTTCTATCTTAGATACAGATGGGAGGAAAAATTTTTTTATATGTCTCTGCATAGACGCAAACGGGACTGTCCTTTCGAACAGTCCCTGAAGAGAAAAAGAGAAACCAAAATAGTTTTGGATAAAAGCTGATTAATTCTGAACGTTGAATGCGCCCATGCCGGGATATACGGCTGCTGCACCCAGCTCTTCCTCAATACGGAGTAACTGGTTGTATTTTGCCACACGCTCGGTTCTACTGGGAGCACCGGTCTTGATCTGACAGGTGTTCAGTGCCACTGCCAGGTCAGCAATGGTGGTGTCCTCGGTCTCACCGGAACGATGGGAGGAGATAGCGGTATAACCTGCCTTGTGTGCCATCTTGATGGCTTCCAGAGTCTCGGATACGGATCCGATCTGGTTCAGTTTGATGAGGATGGAGTTACCACAGCCCAGGGAGATTCCCTTTGCCAGTCTCTCGGTATTGGTTACGAAGAGGTCATCACCGACCAACTGTACCTTATCACCCAGTTCTGCGGTCAGCTTTTTCCAGCCTTCCCAGTCTTCCTCATCCAGTGCATCTTCTATCGAAATGATGGGGTATTTCTCCACCAGTTTCTTCCAGTGTGCGATCAGTTCTTCAGAGGTAAATACGGTGCCTGCCTTAGGCAGCTTGTATTCGCCGACCTTGCCGGTCTTCCATTCGCTGGAAGCGGCATCCATAGCGATCTTGAAGTCCTTGCCGGGCTCGTAGCCTGCTTTCTTCACAGCCTCTAAGATTGTCTCGATAGCTTCTTCGTCAGACTTTAGTGCCGGTGCAAAACCACCCTCGTCACCTACGGAAGTAGCCAGTCCTCTGTCCTTTAAAATAGAAGCCAGTGCGTGGAATACTTCAGCGCACCATCTTAAGCATTCCTTGAAGGAAGGAGCGCCTACGGGCATGATCATGAATTCCTGTACATCCAGGCCGGAGGACAGTGCATGGCAGCCACCGTTGATGATGTTCATCATGGGAACCGGAAGTCTGTTACCGGAGATACCACCCAGGAAACGATACAGGGGAATATCCAGGGAAATCGCTGCGGCTCTTGCACTGGCAATGGATACTGCCAGGATCGCATTGGCTCCCAGCCTGGACTTATCCTTGGTTCCATCTACGTCGATCATTGCCTTATCAATCGCATAAATATCAGAAGCATCCATTCCCTGCAATGTCTCGTTGATTACAGTGTTAATATTCTCCACCGCCTTCTGCACACCCTTGCCCAGATATCTGCTCTTGTCTCCGTCTCTTAACTCCAGTGCTTCGAATTCACCGGTGGATGCTCCGCTGGGAGCCATACCACGACCGATCGTTCCATCTAACAGAGTCACCTCTGCTTCTACGGTAGGATTCCCTCTGGAATCCAGGATTTCTCTTCCGATTACTTTTTCAATCTCTAAATAGTTCATTTCGTTCTTCTCCTTTACAAAGGGCTGAAAAACTCCTCCCGGGAGATCCCCTCCCGGCAGTCCACGGATTCAGCAGCTCCGTTTCCTCTGAGGAGTTTCACATGATTCACTTATTAGTTAGTTGCACCTAACTCTTGAATTATTATATCGGGTATTCTTCGAAATAGCAATAGTTATAAATGAGAGGATTTCTCAAAGAGTTCCCAAAAGGGTTTTCCATGTATATTCCTTTGTTTTTAGGTAAGATTAATTTTAGACTTTCTTTTATACATTTTTCATCTATTTCTAAAATGTCATTCCTTTAAAACTAAAATATAGTAAAATAGACTTCATCAAATCTTAAAAGAAAACATTTAAATAGTGCTGCATCTGCGGCAGAATGAGAGGCAATATGAGGAGTTTCGGTGAGATCCTTACATCCCTGCGGGAAGAACGGGGCATCTATCAGAAGGAACTGGCTGCCATATTAAAAGTATCCGTTGGCACCGTCTCTAATTATGAGAACAATATTCACTTCCCGGATCAGGAAGCATTACTGCAGCTGGCTGATTATTTCGGAGTGACCGTTGATTATCTGTTGGGGCGTACTTCCTATCGTTACAGTCTGGATACCTTAAATGAAGAATATGCTCCCGGCATGACCGTGGCTGAGCTGGTGGACATCATACAGCATTTCAGTCCCCAGAACACGGCATCCTTTCTGGATTATATCGAACTTCTGCAATTACGACAAAAGGCAGAGGATTGCTCCTCTACCTCGTAGATAAAAACTGCTGTTCCCGGATGGCCGTCTGGTCGTCCGGGTAATTTTGTAAGTAGGCCTTTAACAGTACTGTTGCTTTCTGATAATCCTGCAGATATTCGTATGCTACGATCTCGTTGAAGGATAAGGTCTGCATCAGGCTGTTCCCTTCGATCTGTTTTCCTGCCTGAAATGCTTCCAACGCCTTCTGGTAGTCCTTTTTCTCCAGCTCGCATAATCCCAGTTGATTATAGATCTCCGCATCCGGTCCCTGCTTGGACAGGTAATTGCTGTACACACTGGAGGCATAATTATAATCTCCGGTGGCAGCATAAGCTTTCCCCAGGTACAGATAGCTGTCCACTCCACCCTTACCCTTGGCTTCTTCCAGTGCCAGGTAGGCTTTCTGATAATCTCCCAGGTAATAATAAATACGACCGCTGTCATAGGCATCCAGCTTTTTGTCGGTATTCAGTACATTTTGCAGATACTCCTGCCCGACTTCCCGGTATCCGTAGTCTGCCAGAGCTTCGTAGATCTCGATCAGCCGGTCATAATTTTTCGGATCCATAGAGATCGCCTTGTCGAAATCTGCCTTGGCACTCTCGTAATCTCCCAGTTCCAGTTCCGCCGATCCCCGCAGGAAATAGGCGTCCTTCTCCTCCGGCTTCAGTCCCAGAATGGCATCATATACCTTTTTCGCCTCCGCAGGCTGTCCGTTCTTCCGGTAGGCGGCTGCGAGATAATAGTTCATATCGTAGTCTACATTCTGCACCCAGCCGTCACTAAGCTCCAACGCCTCTGTAAAATACTGCACTGCCTGATCATATTCTGTCAGCCCCATGCTGGCAATCCCCCGGCCTCTTGCAATAAGACGGCTGTTCTCCTTCTGTGCTTCCGCTTCGTCAAAGGCTGTCAATGCGCCCTGATAATCCAGTGTTTCCACCAGCTGCATCCCCTCGGTGATTTTCGTAGTATCATTTCCGCAGCCTGTCAGCATGCTTATCATCAGACAACAGACTCCTGCCATCACTATTTTCTTATGTGTTTTACCCATGCTTTCCTCCACGGTCTGTTTCGATCCTTACTGCTCTATTACTTTACTGCTCGTCCAGTTTGGATGTGCAATGAGGACATCTCGTAGCATCAATGGCGATCTCACTCTTACAGAACGGGCATTTCTTCGTCGTAGGTGCTGCCGGAGTCTCCTCTTTGTGGTGCAGGGTGTCTCCCAGCTTGTTAATGAATTTTACCAGGCAGAAGATCACAAATGCTGTGATCAGGAAATTGATGACCGCCGTGATAAAATTACCGTACATCAGCACCGGTGCGGTGTCACCGCTTCCCAGCTTCACATACAAATTAGAAAAATCCGTGCCTCCGAAGATTGCCAGAACCGGAGTAAGGATGTCCTGATTCAGAGAAGTAACGATAGCGGTAAATGCGCCGCCGACGATCACGCCGACTGCCATATCCATTACATTTCCCCTCAGAATAAACTTTTTAAATTCCTGCATGAATCCGCTTTTCCTGCTCATTTTCTCTTCCTTCCTCTTATGGTATGATGGTCGAACCGCGCTGTTCGCAAAATCATGCAAGCATGATTGTGTCTCTCGTATATGTCCATGGTCGAACTGTTTTGTTTCATAATAGCATACACCCCTTGAAACCTCAATAGGAAATGGGGTATACTCTTTTCAGAAAATACAGTAAGCAATAGAAGGAATACTATTCATGCAGCGGATCAATGAAGACATCAAAACCGGCAATTTCAAACAGATCTACCTGCTCTACGGAGAGGAACGTTATCTGAAGAACCAGTACACGACCCGTCTGCGTAAGGCGTTGTGTCAGGACGGCGACGAGATGAATACCCATTTCTATCAGGGGAAGGATTTCTCCTTGGGACAAGTCATCGATCTGGCAGAAACGCTGCCTTTTCTGGCAGAACGCCGTGTTATGTTCTTCAAGGACACCGGACTCTTCAAAGCCGGTGGGGAAAAGCTGGCGGAATACCTGGCAAACCCCAACGACACCACCTTTTTCGTGTTCACGGAAAGTGAAGTGGATAAGCGCAGCAAGCTCTACAAAGCCGTGCAGTCCAAGGGATATGTGGCAGAGTTCACAGTACAGGATGAAAATACACTGAAACGCTGGATCGCCGGTATTCTGGGCAAAGAAGGGAAAAAGATCTCCGAGAACACCGCACAGCTGCTGCTCTCCAAGACCGGCACCGATATGGAAAATATCCAGATGGAGCTCGAGAAGCTGATCTGCTACTGTCTGGACCGGGATGTGGTCACCGCGGAGGATGTGGAAGCTGTCTGCACCACTCGTATCACCAACCATATCTTCGATATGGTCAATGCCATTGCAGAAAAGCAGCCGCAGAAAGCCTTACAGCTCTATTACGATCTGCTGGCCTTAAAGGAGCCTCCCATGCGGGTGTTGTTCCTGATCGCCAGACAGTGTAATCTGCTACTCCAGACCAAGGAATTAAAAAACAGAGGCCACGACAATAAGACCATTGCCTCCAAGATCGGCGTACCGCCCTTTGCTGCCGGAAAATATGTGGCACAGGCATCCCATTTCAAGACTTCCGTGCTGAAAAATGCAGTAAAGCAGTGCGTGGAGACTGAAGAAGCCGTGAAATCCGGGCGGATGAATGATATGATGAGTGTGGAGATATTGATTTTATCGGTATTACCCTCGTAAGCTTGCAAAATGCATTAAATGAGTTCTGCTCACGATATAGAAAAGTCCATGGACAGTTTTCCTGCTCATGGACCTTTTATTTGCATTACTTTTATTACTGTGTTACATATTCAGATTCAAAGTAATGGTCTTCTGTAACGATACCTGGGATGCCTTGAACTTTTTGGGGTACACATCCTTGTATCTGTAAATACTCAGGATGATTCCCACCAAGGCATAACACAGTAAAATATTATTTCTGCCAACAGATAAGAACGGCAGGAATGTTGTCGTCAGCGGGATCCATCCAAAAATTCCGGCAAAGTTCAGAAAAACATTTAATAAAATGATCATTCCGCATCCGAATCCCATCACCATGCCCAGTTCATTTTTCTGTCTGACCGACGCTCCGAACAGAAACACTACCAGTGATGCCAGGAGCACGGCTACAAAGATTCCGGCCAGCAATCCGTAACTGTTCAGAATATAAGAAAAAATGTAATCCTGATTAAATTCCGGTAAGCCTCCCACCACATCTTTTCCGCTATTCCCCCAGAGTAAAATGTTTTCATTAAATTTCCGAAGCATAGACGTCATGTAATTGGCATCTCCGGAAGCGGTGAAATAGGAACGGATCCTAGCTTCCTGATACGTTTCCAGCATATGAAATGCGTACTTTACAGTCAATAAGATAGCAGGTACTGCTGCGAAAAACAGCCACACGCCGATAATCGTCTTTTTCACAGGCAGTTGAAACCACCCCTTCCAGACAGCCACCGTAAGTTCTATCAGCATACTGACCATCATGATGACAGCCACACCGAGGCTGGGGATTCGGGATGTAATAAATACAGGAAGAATCAGCCACAGGATCGCCCTGCACAGTGCGGATACACCACCGTCCCTGTATTTATATAGGATAGCGCCGTAAATCGGCACATAGAACATCATCAGGGAAGTAACCGCCACCCGGAGCCTTCCAAATCCGATCCAGTTGCCGATTCCGTTGACATCCAGACCACCGAAGCCTGCCACCCGCAGCCCTCCCAGAATCAGAATAGCTCCTCCGATGAACCTGGAGTACTTTGCAATTACGGTATAATCCAGGAAGTAGATCACACACATGAGGAGGAATCCAATAGCAACGGCTGAGCCAAACCCCTCCGTAGTATAGCGGTACACTTCCTGTCTCCATGTTTCCAGCTCCTGATAACCGGGTTGTCTGAGAATGGATTGCTGTATCAGAATGCCCAGCAGGCTTAAAATTCCTACGATCACAAGTAACTTCCATGCAATCTTAGGCTTGTGGATCCTGTCCAGCGAGATCCCCACTTCTACCGGATCTCCCATGTCCGTAACCGCATTTTTCTCTGCTTCCTCATAGCTCATTCCATCGGAAAGATTGTCCTCAATCTGGCATTCTATATGGTCTCTTATCTCCTCGGCGATATAGGGTCTGGCTTTTTTACAACGGATCTGTGACAACAGTTTTTCCAAATATGTTTCCATCCTTATACCCCCATTGCCAGAACGCTGGTCACAGCAGACTGATATTCCATCCACTCCGCTTTTTTGGTTTCCAGTAATTTTCTGCCCTCTTTCGTAATACTGTAATACTTCCTCGTCTTGCCTGCATATTCCTGCTCATATACCGTAAGCAGGCCCTTCGCTTCCAGCCCATGCAACAGCGGATACAGCGTACCTGCTTTTAACTCGAACACGTTACAGGATTTTTTCCGCAGTGTATCGATCATCTCGTATCCGTACATATCCTTCTCCGCCAGTAATCTGAGCAAAAGCATCGTCATACTTCCCGACATCAGTGATTTGTCCACAGCCATTTTTTGTCCTCCTTATATAGATAGCCGATATATATTGTTATCTATAATATATATCGGCTATCTATATATGTCAATATTTATTTTTCAAAGCAATCACTAATCCATCTCAACTTCATCTACGATTTTGTATTTGTTATCCGTATCTTCTTTTCTTATAATAAACAGCACATCCGTAGTCATCTCGTTCTGTCTAACAGCGTTCCCCGAATCATCAAATCATTATTTTCTGTATTTTCTACATTTTCAATGCTTTCCGATACCGTTGCATTCTCCGGCTCCCATTCACGGATCTGGCAGCTTGCAACCATCTGTGAGATAATTTTTTTATATTTTTTATAATCCTTTTGTGACATAGAGATGGTAATGTTATAGAATCCCTGACCGGTGAAATCCCCCTTAAAAACATAGGATTCGCTTACCCCTTCACCGCTTATTTCGATTCCATGAAGGGCCGTGAGTTCCTCATTCACTTCCACGGTCTCCAGATCATTTTCATCCCCTGCATAATAGGGAGAAAAGCTGTTGCAAAAATAGATGCTGCTCTCCTGGCTGTCATCCGGAAAAAGCCGGATTCCCTCGTCCGGGCTGGCTTCCTCTGTCTCGGTCGCAGGCCACCCTTCCTGAAGCTTTGCTGTCCATTCTACCGGTCTGTCTATGCTTAAGGTAAACCCTGCTGCCTCATTTGTGTATTCGCAGCGGATCATCTCCTGCTTTCCACAACCGGTCATTGCCCATAATGCTGCTAAAATCATCAGACCCACAATCCATTTTTTACCCATAAGCACCTCCGCCATTCTACTCTGCTGTTGTTATCTTTACACCCTGTGTAATATCTTCCGCCCAGGATTTTTCCTCCCTGCAATAGCGGAACTCCTTCGTATTCAGGTCAATTGCTCCTAATTTTTCCTGTCCCGCAATATATAAGTCATCCCCAATGCGGTAACCCTCGCAGAACGGCATCTATAAGTCCCGAGGTAGGATGCCCCTCGGTCCCCATAAGTAACCTCCTAATATTCCGGTCAGAATAAATACCATAAAATAGAGTCCCGGAACACCTGCGACAAAAGCATAAAACGCTATCTGGAAGCTCCAGATGGGGATTAACAGATTGAGCGCTGCCACACAGGCAACGCCAAAAGCAACATATTCCGCACCTTTTGCTTTGTCCCGTCTGGTTCCTGTCGCTATCAGGAATCCCCATGCCGTATAGAGCAGCATACGTACCACCGTCCGGACTCCGCTCATTCCATCAAAAGAAGTTTTGTAATCCTCCTTTAGTGCCACCAGGACAATCAGGATCACAACAGACAAAATAATTTTGTAGTAATTTGAAAAAATTTTCTTCATAGCTGCTCCTTTCATTCTACATTCAGGAATGTATATCCCCAGTCCGGATCATCGATATATCTTGTGCCTATCTGCTGATATGCAGGTTCTCTTTCTGCATGATGTTTTTGCTCCTTAATTGTACTTGATAATGATATCATTATACAATTGAGCAATCGGAAAAGCAATTGAGCGGATGGAAACCTTCCTCTTCATTAACCATAACGAAAGATTTTGCACTATTTGTTACAAATCCGTTGAAGATTTATACTGATTTGCATTTTCAGAATAGCATATTTCAAAAAACGAGACATCCCTTCCGAACCGAAAAGCAAAAACTAAGGAAAAAATGGGCGAAAACGACATTCTATTTTGGGTTTTCTTATTATATAATGATGCCAGTGGCACATGTCTGGTACGGAACAATCCGCAGGCATCAATGATATCGAATGGAGTATAAGATGCGTATTCTTATTTGCGATGACGATTTACTGATCGTAGAAAAACTGCAAAAATATCTGAAAAGCTATTTCAGTCATCTGCACCTGAGCTGTCCGGAGATCGTCTGCTTTTCAGACGGGGAGTCCCTGCTTGCGGATCCGGGAGACAAGGATATCCTTTTTCTCGATATCGAGATGCCGGGGCTTGACGGAATCTATGTAGGAAACGAACTGAAAAAGAAAGATAAAGATATTATCATTTTTATTATTACTTCTTATTCCGAATATCTGGATGAAGCCATGCGGTTCCATGTATTCCGTTATCTGTCCAAGCCCATAGACAGGCAGCGTCTGTTCCGGAATCTGAAGGACGCTCTGGATCTGTATCATTCCACATTGCTCGCTGCTGTCATGGGGATATCCAAATGTACTATAACGATGCTACTCTGACCTTCCACACGGTGATAACGCTCCGGGGATAGGTTCCCTTATTCCCACATTCCCGTCACGAAGCACATCAGTGCCGCCCAGGTATATAAGGGATAGAAAAGCGCCTGATCATCCACGCCGTCTTTTAGGATTTTCTGTGCTTCTTCTCTGGTCAACAATAAAAAGCCGTCAAAGCATTCCGTACCTACGGCACCTTCCTGGCTTACCTTCGGCATCTCCTCACGGTTCAGCGTGATCTGCACCAGTGCATTGCTCTCGTCCGTCATGCCTGGGGTGCTGAATACCAGGGGATTCACCAGACGGATGCTGTCACTTTCTTCCAGTGTAATGCCGGTCTCTTCGCAGAGTTCCCGGATTGCCGCATGAAACACCGGATTTTCCTGTGCCGTATCCTCCGGGTCCAACAGTCCTGCCGGAACGCTTAACAGGAACTGTCCCGCCGGATAGCGATACTCACGACTTAAGCAGAGTTTCGGCTCCTGATTCTTAACGTTCAGGATCACAACACAGCTTACCGCATCCGGCAGCATCTGTTTAAATTCTTCGTCGTTTTTTACCGCCGCAAGATTATCTTTTACTCTTCTGGTGGCATCAAAATAATGTTTTCCGGGCTCATATTGCAGGTCAAATACTTTGATGAATCTGCTGTCATAGACGGTCTCTACCTGTTCTTTTTTTATGATCGGTCTGTTCTCCATTTTCATTTCCTCTTTCCAGTCTGCAGAGGACCTGTTCATAACGTCTCTCCGCCTTTTTCCAGTGGATCAGCTTATGCCACCCTTGCACATAATCCGGTCTGCGGTTCCGGTACTGTAAATAGTAGGCATGTTCCCACACATCTATCAGAAATATCGGTGTATATAATCTCAGATCCGGCACATCCTGGTTCGCTGTGGTCAGGATCATAAGGGTACCGTCCTGATCGCTCACAAGCCATGTCCAGCCGGAACCGAATACTCCTATGGCACTCTGCGACATCTGCTCTTTCCATTGTCTCACCGATCCGAAATCACGGATCAGTGCCTCTTCCAATGTTCCGCAGGGTTCCTGCCCCACAGGGCTTCGCATGCTGTCAAAATACAGCTGATGGTTGTATACGCCGCCTCCGTTATTGTGAATGCTTTCCCGGGCTTCCTCCTGCAAGGATGCAAGTTTATTATCCTCCGAAGTGAGCAGTTCCGTCAAGGTCATTTGCTGTAACTGAGGATAATCCGCGAGAATTGCATTCAGCTTGTCCACATAGGTCTGATAATGCTTATCATGGTGAAAATGCAGTGTCTCCTCATCCAGTACCGGAAGCAGGGCATCATATTCATAGGGCAGGGGCTGTACGACAAAAGGATAATATTCTTCTAACATGAGACTCCAATCCGCCTGCGGGATACAGGCTTTCGATCATACAATATTTACCATACGCCTATTATATGCCGCACTTACGGATTTTATTTTCGGATTTGCACTTTTGCAGTCAGCGTTCTTCTCTTTTTGACATAAATCAAGCAGGAGAGAAAATTTATTAAATATTCCCTCCTGCTCAATTCCATTTTTTATATTTTTACAGCTGTGCAATATCCACCAGTGTCAGTTCCTTACAATCGTTCATATGCTCCATGCTGGTCACGAGAGCATTGGCGGTGTCCATTGCGGTGATGCAGTAGATACCGGTCTCGATAGCGGTACGGCGGATCAGGAAACCGTCTCTGGTCTTGTCGCGGCCCTGGGTAGGGGTATCGATGACAAGGTCGATCTTGTGTCCCAGGATCAAATCCATCACGGTCGGGGATTCCTGAGAGATCTTGTTGACCTTTCTCGCCTTCACACCTGCTTCATTCAGAGCAGCTGCGGTACTTCTGGTAGCATAAATGGTGTATCCCAGCTTTTCGAAGCGTCTTCCGACTTCAATGGCTTCACCCTTATCCGCATCCTTCACGGTGATGATCATGTTCTTGTACTTGGGCAGTTCTACGCCTGCTCCCAGGAATGCCTTGTACAGAGCCTCATTGAAGGTCTTGGCGATACCCAGACACTCACCGGTAGACTTCATCTCCGGTCCTAAGCTGATCTCGGCACCACGGATCTTCTCGAAGGAGAACACAGGCATCTTGATGGCAAAATACTCTGCCTCAGGCTGTAAGCCGGGCTCGTAGCCAAGCTCACGGATGGTCTTGCCGATGATCACTTCGGTAGCCAGATCCACGATAGGAATGCCGGTTACCTTACTGATATAAGGTACGGTACGGGAAGAGCGGGGGTTAACCTCAATGACATATACTTCCTCGCCGATGGCAATGAACTGGATATTGATCAGTCCCTTGACATGCAGTGCCTTTGCCAGTCTTCTGGTGTACTCTGCGATCTTCTCTTTTACTACTTTATCAATGGTCGGAGCCGGGTATACGGAGATACTGTCTCCGGAGTGGATACCGGTCCTTTCGATATGCTCCATGATACCGGGGATCAGGATATCGATACCATCGCATACAGCATCGACCTCGATCTCCTTACCCTGTAAATACTTATCTACCAGGATCGGGTGATCCTGTGCGATACGATTGATGATCTCCATGAATTCTTCGATCTCTTCATCGGAGATAGCGATCTGCATGCCCTGTCCGCCCAATACATAGGAAGGACGTACCAGTACGGGATAGCCCAGTCTGTTGGCCACCGCCTTAGCTTCCTCTGCGGTGTATACGGTACCGCCGGCTGCACGGGGGATCTCGGTCTCTTCCAGAATCTTGTCGAACAGTTCTCTATCCTCAGCGGCATCTACATCCTCCGCCTTGGTGCCTAAGATAGGCACGCCCATCTTCATCAGGCTCTCGGTCAGCTTGATAGCGGTCTGTCCGCCGAACTGTACCACAGCACCATCGGGATGCTCAATATTTACGATAGATTCCACATCTTCCGGAGTCAAAGGCTCGAAATACAGCTTGTCCGCAATATCGAAGTCGGTACTTACAGTCTCCGGGTTGTTGTTGATGATAATGGTCTCATAGCCTGCCTTGGAAAATGCCCAGGTAGCATGTACGGAACAATAGTCGAACTCAATACCCTGTCCGATACGGATAGGACCGGAACCCAGTACCAGGACTTTCTTGCGTCCGGTGGTCTCCTTGGCTTCGCACTCGCCGCCGAATACAGAGTAATAATAAGGAGTGGAAGCTGCGAACTCTGCGGCACAGGTGTCTACCATCTTATAAACAGCATTAATGCCGTTGTCATAACGCATCTTCTTGATCTCTTCCTCGGTCTTGCCGGTCAGTCTTGCGATGACGTTATCCGGGAACTCGATTCTCTTGGCTTCCTTCAGCAGATCCACTGTCAGGGGCTGTGTCTCCAGTGCATGCTCCATCTCGGTCAGAATGGCGATCTTGTCAATGAACCACAGGTCGATCTTTGTAATGTCGTGGATCTGTTCATAACTGATACCCTTACGGATTGCTTCAGCGATCACATAGATTCTCTGGTCATCCACGATCTTCAGACGCTCTAACAGTTCCTCCACAGACAAAGTGCTGAAATCATAGCTGCGCAGGCAGTCTACATGCTGCTCCAGGGAACGGATGGCCTTCATCAGTGCTCCCTCGAAGTTATTGCAGATACTCATAACCTCACCGGTTGCCTTCATCTGTGTGGTCAGAGTACGTTTTGCAGTGATAAATTTATCGAAAGGCAGTCTGGGGATCTTTACTACACAGTAATCCAGTGTCGGCTCGAAGCTGGCATAGGTCTTGTGGGTAATGGCATTTTTAATCTCATCCAGAGTAAAGCCCAGTGCGATCTTCGCTGCTACCTTTGCAATGGGGTAACCGGTCGCCTTACTTGCCAGTGCGGAAGAACGGCTGACACGGGGATTTACCTCGATAACACAATATTCAAAGCTGGTGGGATGCAGTGCAAACTGTACGTTACATCCACCGGTGATCTGCAGTTCGTTGATGATCTTCAGAGCGGAAGTACGTAACATCTGGTACTCCTTGTCGCTCAGGGTCTGGGAAGGCGCTACTACGATACTGTCTCCGGTATGCACGCCGACGGGATCGATGTTCTCCATGTTACATACGGTGATGCAGTTGCCTGCGCTGTCACGCATTACTTCGTACTCGATCTCTTTCCAGCCCGCGATACAACGCTCTACCAGTACCTGTCCTACACGGGACAGACGTAAACCGTTCTCCAGGATCTCTTCCAGTTCTACCTGATTGTGTGCAATACCGCCGCCGGAACCGCCCAGGGTATAAGCAGGACGCAGTACAACAGGATAGCCGATGGTGTTGGTGAATTCCACACCGTCTTCCACGTTCTCAACGACCTTGGATGCTGCACAGGGTTCGCCGATACGCTCCATCAGATCCTTGAACTCCTGACGACCTTCCGCATTACGGATGGTAGCTGCGGTAGTACCTAACAGCTTTACATTGTGAGCTGCCAGGAAACCGGATTCCTCCAGCTCCATGCCGAGGTTCAGACCAGCCTGTCCTCCCAGGGTGGGGAGAATGCTGTCGGGCTTTTCCTTTTCAATGATCTGCTCCAGAACCTTTACGTTCAGGGGCTCAATATATACCTTATCTGCGATATCTTTATCGGTCATGATGGTCGCAGGATTGGAGTTCACCAGGATTACCTCTACTCCCTCTTCCTTCAGGGAACGGCAGGCCTGGGTACCTGCATAGTCGAATTCCGCTGCCTGTCCGATGACAATAGGACCGGAGCCGATTACCATTACTCGTTTTACATTAGGATTCTTGGGCATCTTAGTTCTCTCCTCTCATCATATGAATGAACCGGTCAAAAAGGTAACCGGAGTCCTGGGGTCCCGGACAGGCTTCCGGATGGAACTGTACGGTGAAAATATTTTTGCCGGTGTAGGACAGGCCCTCGTTGGTACCGTCGTTGACATTGATGAATGCTGGAACCGCTACGGACGGATCCAGTTTATCGGTATCTACCACATAACCGTGGTTCTGAGAGGAAATATATACTCTTCCGGTCATCAGATCCTTTACCGGATGGTTGCCTCCTCTGTGTCCGTATTTCATTTTATGGGTATCTGCGCCGGTAGCCAGAGCCATCAGCTGATGTCCCAGACAGATTGCGAAAATAGGGATCTCGGTATCGTATAACTTTTTGATCTCGGCGATCACACCGGTACACTCCTTGGGGTCTCCCGGTCCGTTACTTAACATGATACCGTCAGGATTATCATCAATGATCTCCTGTGCGGGAGTTCCTGCGGGGTATACGGTCACCTCACAGCCTCTCTCTGCCAGGGATCTGGCGATATTTCTCTTGGCTCCCAGGTCTAACAGTGCTACCTTCAGTCCCTGTCCGGACAGCTCTGTTACCAGTGCCGGCTTAGGCTCTCTGACACCTTTTTCATAAGCTTCTTTATCAAAACGCGCTGCACCGGAAAGAGGTCCGTTCTGTGCCAGCTCCGTGGTGGGCGCTACCACATATTTTTCCCTGCAGGTCACCTTTTCCACGACCTTACCTGTGGTATACTCCTTCAGCTTCGGAAGTACTTCGTTCAGGTCATAGGCTTCGTTAGTGGTGATCATGCCATTCATGGTACCCTTCTCACGCAGGATCTTGGTCAGCGCACGGGTATCGATACCGGCGATACCGGGCACGCCGTTCTCCTCTAAGTATTCCTGTATTGTGCAGTCACAGCGGAAGTTGCTGGGAATACGTGAAAGCTCTCTGACGATGAATCCATCCGGCCAGGGTCTCTCCGACTCGCAGTCATCCCTGCATATGCCATAGTTACCGATCAGAGGGTAAGTCATGCATACAGCCTGTCCTGCATAGGACGGATCCGTCAGGACCTCCAGATATCCGGCCATGGATGTGTTAAATACGATTTCACTGATGATCTCTTTGTCTGCACCGATGTGCGTTCCTTCGAACACCGTTCCATCTTCCAAAATCAAAAATGCCTTCATTCTTTCCTCACATTCTGCCGCTTTTTGCGACGTTTGTATTTCCAGTGTGTTTCTCTACTGCTTAATCGATTTATTATATCATAAAAAAAATTGCGTCGCAATAGACCCTGTCTGCATAAAAACCCACAAAAAACCTCTCCGCAATCCCGATACTCCTTGGAGAATCTGACAAAGCTGTGTAAAAGCTTACAATTTCCATTGCTTTTTCCACCGGGTCTGATATAAAATAGATATGTATTTTCTATTTTTCAATTATCACAAAACGCTGTTTTCCTACAGCAGATTGGACAGGCATCTATGGATCGTATCGAAAATGCTCAAATGAACTCCCTGGGAACCCGCAAACTCTATTATGAAGATGTACATCAGACGGATTTCACCGCTGTGGTAATGGAATGTGTTCCCGACAAGGAAGAGGGATATTACAGGATCGTTCTGGACGCTTCCGCTTTTTTCCCGGAAGAAGGTGGTCAGTCCGCCGACAAAGGCACCTTAAACGGACAGGAAGTACTGGATGTCAGCATCAAGCAGGGCATCCTGTATCATAAAGCAGCCTGTGAACTTCCCGCTGGCACCCGGGTCACCGGTCATGTGGACTGGAACCGCCGGTTTGATTTCATGCAGCAGCACTCCGGAGAGCATATGATCTCCGGCTTACTGCACTCCCATTTCGGACTGGAAAACGTAGGCTTCCATTTAAGCGACAGAGAAGTGACACTGGATATGAACGGAGAAGTCTCTCTGGAGCAGCTGCGTCTCATTGAGCAAGAGGCTAACACTTATGTCTGGAAAAATCTTCCGGTCAACATCAGCTGGCCCACCGCCGAAGAACTGGCGAGCTTAAATTACCGCAGCAAGCTGGCTCTCACGGAAAATGTACGTATCGTCGAGATCCCCGGCGTGGATCTGTGTGCCTGCTGTGCTCCGCATGTAGATACCACCGGACAGATCGGTCTCATCAAAGTTGTAAATGTGCAGAGCCACAGAGGCGGTGTCCGCATCAATATTCTCTGCGGAGACCGTGCTCTGGCGGATTATACCGAAAAACAGGATTCCATCTGGGCAATTTCTTCTCTGCTCTCAGCGAAACAGCCGGAAGTAGCAGGTGCTGTTGCTCGCGCAAAAGAGGATGCACGGCTGCAAAAAGAACGCGCCAATGCTTTACAGGCAGAACTTCTGAAGGTACAGATGAACGCACTCCCCTCCCCGGAAAAAGTACGCCACGTGCTTCTCTTCGTCGGTGAACTGGATGCCATCGCCCTACGTAACGCCGTGAATACCCTGACCGGAAAATATTCCGGTTACTGTGGTATCTTTGCCGGAGACGATACAAACGGTTATCGATTTATTGTAGGCAGTGTTTCCTGTAACTGTCAGGAACTGGCAGACCGCATGCGCCGGGAGCTTTCCGCAAAAGGTGGCGGATCCGCTCCCATGATCCAGGGGAATGTTGCTGTCACGGCAGATACCCTGCAGACAATGTGGGCGTCGCTGTAATGACCATCCTTTCTGCCTATATATGCATTTCGGCACATGAATTCGTATCAATATTTTCACATGGAAAACCCCCGGCATGACCATCTGTCATACTCCGGGGGTCTGTTTGTATATTTTATATATTTTTCGTTTCGGAAAATCTGATTATTTCTCTTCTGTTGCTGCATTCTTCTTCAGTGCTACGCTGACTGCCTTCGCAACGCCACCACCTACTACACAGCTCATAGGCATCTCCAGTGCTCCGTTGATACCACAGAATGCTACGGCGAACATAAACAGATTCGCTCCGGTTGCATTCATGCTCTGCAGATACTCGGTATGACCGAAGCAGATCATCAGAGTAGACATGAAGAACAGGGTGTTCATAAATGCTCCCAGCAGACCGGTCACGAAGTAAGTTACGGTCTTCGTCTTGTCAATCTTCCACAGTGCCTTGAAGATCACGCCGGACAGCCATCCCATCAGAGTTCTGGTAGGGATGCATACCAGGAAAGTGAAAAACGGATTCATTGCTACCAAAGCTGCTCCAAAAGGATCTCCTGCAAAGCACTGGTAAAAGCTGGTAAGTCCAAATACCAGTCCCAGTACGGCTCCGCCTGCGGGTCCTAAGATCATTGCACCGATGACTACGGGAATGGTCATCAGGGAGATTGCTAACGGTCCGATGCGCAGATACCCAAGCGGGGTAAACGCCAGAATCAGCATGATCGCGATGAGTACGGCCAATTGTACCATCTCAAGTGTCTTGTTTTTTTTCATATGAAATTTCCTTTCCGCGCTTTTTGCGCCTTTGCTACTATTCCTCCATCTGGCGTCCTTTGGACTGCCGGAGGATATAATTACAAGTCATTCAAGAAAATAACATAAATGTATACAAAACACAAGTACATTTTTTAATACAATCAACGTACGGTGCGATACCACTTCAACGCCGATGTATAGGCTTCATATACTGTATTCATATCAATATTCTTTAATAGCATCAGGCGGGATACCTCCGCCCAGTTGGCTGTCTCATACTGCAGCATAAAATCGTACACCGGTGCCAGTACGCCGATGCGGTAGATCAGTGCATTGCTGATCTCGCCAGCCACATGGACCACCTTCAAAGCCTCTGCCATGGGTTTCTCTAGGATCACATCCAGCACGGAGAACAATCCCATCAGGAACAATTCATCCTTCTGCGCCTTCAGGCCAAACGCTTCCGCCAGATTCTCGGCAAATTTCGCACGAAGCAGAGATAATCTGGTGACCTCATTCGGCTTATCCGCATACAAAGCATTGGCTACTGCCGTGTTGATCCACTTTTTCAGTTCCCGCTGTCCCAGCATGGCAGCCGCATGACGGATAGACGTAATCTCCGAATTTACAGCCAGTGGCTGAACCATTTTCAGCAGATCGATCGTGAGTGCGGTATCACGGCTGATGATATCCGCCGCTGTCGTGAGTTCAAAATCCGGGCTGTTCACAATATTCAGCAGGTCAATATAGTTACCCTTCAAGGGTGCCACATCTGTCTGTCCCTTCGTAATGGGAACACGATAGAACTTACCCTCATAGAAACGATATCCGCCGGTCTCCTTCAGTCTCTCGAAGTCCTCCATGGTATCAATATTACCGGCACACAGACTGATATTCGGGAATAATTTTCCGAAATAAATCTTGGCTTTGTCAATGGCTATTTTACGGTTATTCAGAAGGACATAATCCATCAACTTCAGGACTTCTCTGTAATTTTCAAAATCACTGACCGCAAGCTTGCGAATGGCAAGTTTATAGCCTTGCTGTTTCAATTCCTTCAGACGATTGACATACATTTCAATCGGCGGAATGGTATTATCGATCAAAAGTACGATTTTTTCATGAGGTGCATCGCACTGCTCCGTAATATCCGCAAAAATAGAAATATTGGTGATCGGTACAAAAATCTCTTTTCCCTGAGACAATGTATCGATTCCCATCTTTTGGATCAATTCCAATCCGGTGATCTGTGATGCTCCATCAAATTGTGCTGTCCCAAGCAGCAACGGATTCAACAGGTAATTTTCTCTCTGAGTAAAAAAGGAATAGGCACATACGGCCATATTTTCATCAAAAAGCGGTACTAATGTAAGCAGCATATTTTTACCTCCCAATTACCTATATTATACCGATTTCGACAGGACTTTACAAGTGGTACTATCAGCACAGAGATGTTGTAACTTGAGAGTTTACGAACCATGCAAAAATAGAACGGAATACCTCGGTGGGAGCTTGCTCACACAAGAGGTTATTTTGTTCTATTTTTATACCGTGCGTCCAATGGACACACTCGACAGCCGTCAATGAAATAAATGTGGAGTGCCCTTTGCGACACATTTATGAATTGAGTGCATGGCTCGTAACGTAGGGTCGCCGTAGACTGGACAAGTTCCGCCTGTGCCCATTCTTCCGCCTCAGTGTGGGCACAGGAGATAGGATCAAGCTTCTCTGTACCCTTCTTCCGCCTCAGCGTGGGCACAGGAGATAGGAACAAGCTCCTCTGTACCCTTCTTCCGCCTCAGCGTGGGCACAGGAGATAGGAACAAGCTTCTCTGTGCCCTTCTTCCACCTTCGCGTGGGCACAGGAGATAGGAACAAGCTCCTCTGTGCCCTTCTTCCGCCTTCGCGTGGGCACAGGAGATAGGAACAAGCTCCTCTGTACCCTTCTTCCGCCTCAGCGTGGGCACAGGAGATAGGAACAAGCTCCTCTGTGCCCTTCTTCCGCCTTCGCGTGGGCATAGAAGATAGGAACAGGCTTCTCTGTACCCTTCTTCCGCCTCAACGTGAATAGTTTATGGGTATGAGAAGCTTGTTTTGTTGCTGATACCCACACTATGAAAAGTTTGTGGGTATCAGAAGCTTGTTTTGTTGCTGATACCCACTCTGTGGAAAGTTTATGGGTATGGGAAGCTTGTTTTGTTGCTGATACCCAAATTATGAAAAACGGAAGGTATAACAAGAAAATTATATATTCCAGAATGCCTGCTGCAGGCGTTCGTGGGGTCTACGGCAGCCCTACGTTACGAGCCATGCGCTCAATTCATAAATGTGTCGCAAAGGGCGCTCAACATTTATTGGCAGTTCTCCGCAATGAGCCACGCTATTCATAAGATTGTCAGCAAAAGGCGCTGCCAATCGCATTTCTCTTCGCGGCGTTCGCCGCATCACGGCATAAGTAAAGACAGCGATTTGTGCGCTAGCGCCCAACGCTGTCTTTACTATGCCTATGCGCGGCTATGCTTTCGTAACTCTCAATTTATTTAAAATACTGCACGCCGGACTCGAAAATCTTCATATCCTGCTCACCATAGATATTCATGGCTACCGCAGTATCTCTTCTCTCGGAATGTGCCATCTTACCGAAGCATCTGCCGTCGGGAGAGGTGATACCCTCGATCGCACAGTAAGATCCGTTGATGTTGTACTCCTCATCCATGGATACGTTGCCGTTCTGGTCAGCGTACTGGGTAGCAACCTGTCCGTTTGCAAAGAGCTTGTCGATCCATTCCTTCGGTGCTACGAAACGACCCTCACCATGGGATGCGGGGTTACAGTAGGTAGCACCCAGCGTAGCGCCCTGTAACCAGGGAGACTTGTTGGATACGACCTTGGTGTATACCATCTTGGAGATGTGACGGTTGATGGTATTGAAGGTCAGGGTAGGAGAATCCTCCTTCTGACCGGTGATCTCGCCGTAAGGAACCAGCCCCAACTTGATCAGTGCCTGGAATCCGTTACAGATACCCAGTGCCAGACCGTCTCTCTCATTTAACAGCTTCATGACAGCTTCCTTCAGCTTCGCATTCTGGAATGCGGTTGCGAAGAACTTCGCACTTCCGTCAGGCTCATCACCTGCAGAGAAGCCACCGGGGAACATGATGATCTGCGCCTGTGCGATAGACTTCTCGAATTCCTCTACGGATTCGCGGATATCCTCTGCGGTCAGATTGCGGAATACTCTTGTCTCCACATGAGCTCCGGCACGCTCAAATGCCTTGGTGCTGTCGTATTCGCAGTTGGTTCCGGGGAATACCGGAATGAATACAGTGGGCTTTGCAACCTTGTGTTTACATACATAAATACTGTCTGCCTTGTAGACATCACTTGCCACTGCCTCGGTACCCTTCACTGCCTTGGTAGGGAATACCTTCTCTAACTTGGAGGTCCAGGAAGCAAGTGCCTCATCCATGGTGATCTTCGCATCACCGTATACGAATGCAGGTTCCTCGGTCACGGTACCTATGACAGTGTAATCCAGTTCCTTCTCTTCCAGTGCAGGCAGTTTGTCTGCGGGAATCTCTGCCAGGATATCGCCCAGTCCGTTGTCGAACAGGTCGTCTGTGGTGACCTCATCATCGATCTTCACACCCAGCTTGTTACCGAATGCCATCTTGGATACAGCTGCTGCCACACCCTTGGAATCCAGCGCATATGCGGATACGATGGTGCCATTCTCAGTCAGCTCGTGAATCTTGCCATATAATTCTGCCACATTCTCATACATGGGAATGTCGAAATCGTCTTTGTCAATGGAGAAGCGCACCAGCTTGTTGCCGGGTGTCTTCAGTTCCGGAGTAACGATGTCACCAGATTTCGCCACATCCACTGCAAAAGATACCAGTGTGGGCGGTACATCAATGTCATTGAAGGTACCGGACATACTGTCCTTACCGCCAATGGAGGGCAGACCGAAACCGATCTGTGCATCGTAAGCACCTAAGAGTGCTGCGAAAGGCTGGCTCCAACGCTCGGGATCACCGGTCATTCTGCGGAAGTACTCCTGGAAGGTGAAACGGATCTTACTGAAATCACCGCCGGAAGCCACGATCTTCGCCATGGACTCTGTCACTGCATAGACAGCTCCGTGATAAGGGCTCCAGGAGGACAGGTAAGGATCGAAGCCGTAGCTCATCATGGTCACGGTATCGGTCTTGCCTTCCAGTACGGGCAGCTTGGCTACCATGGTCTGGGTCTCGGTCAGCTGATATTTTCCGCCGTAAGGCATCAGTACGCTGCCGGCACCGATGGAGGAGTCAAACATCTCCACCAGACCCTTCTGGGAACATACATTGAGGTCGTTTAACAGTGCCACCCAGGCACCCTTCACATCTCCCTCTTCCAGCTTCTCGCCTACTGCGGGAACGGCCCATTTATCGAAATAATTCTCTTCTTCAGAAGGAATATCTACTTTTACTCTGGTCTCCTGGTGCGCACCGTTGGTATCTAAAAAAGCTCTCTTCAGATCTACGATAGGCTTGCCTCTCCAGTTCAGTACCAGTCTCGGCTCCTCGGTAACTACCGCCACGGGAACAGCCTCTAAGTTCTCTTCCTTGGCATAGTCTAAGAAGGTATCCACATCCTTAGGGTCTACGACCACTGCCATACGCTCCTGGGACTCAGAAATTGCCAGTTCCGTGCCGTCCAGTCCGGCATACTTTTTAGGTACCTTGTCCAGATCTACGGTCAGACCGTCTGCCAGCTCACCGATGGCAACGGACACACCGCCGGCACCGAAGTCATTACATTTTTTGATCAGACGGCTGACTTCCTCTCGGCGGAACAGTCTCTGGATCTTACGCTCGGTAGGTGCATTACCCTTTTGTACCTCGGCACCACAGGTCTCGATGGAGGTATCGGTATGTACCTTGGAGGATCCGGTAGCACCGCCGCAGCCGTCACGTCCGGTACGTCCGCCGAGGAGGATGATGATATCACCGGGATCGGAGGTCTCACGGATGACATTTTTGCGGGGAGCAGCGCCCATAACAGCACCGATCTCCATACGCTTTGCCACGTAAGAGGGATGATAGATCTCTTTTACAAATCCGGTAGCCAGACCGATCTGGTTACCGTAAGAGGAATAACCGCTGGCTGCGCCTCTTACCAGTTTCTTCTGGGACAGCTTGCCGTGAAGTGTCTCGGATACGGGAACGGTAGGATCTGCTGCACCGGTGACACGCATCGCCTGATATACATAGCCACGACCGGACAGAGGATCACGGATAGCACCGCCCAAACAGGTGGCAGCGCCACCCAAAGGCTCGATCTCTGTAGGATGATTGTGGGTCTCGTTCTTGAAAAATACCAGCCACTCCTCGGTCTCTCTGTGGTCGCCGTAATCCATCTCCACGGGAACCACTACGGAGCAGGCATTGATCTCATCAGATTCTTCCATATCGTCAAGTTTGCCGTCTTTTTTCAGTTTCCGCATTGCCATCAGCGCCAGATCCATCAGGCAGACGAACTTGTCCTCTCTGCCCTTAAAGATTTCTTCTCTGGTATCCAGATAGCTTTGGTAAGTGGTCTCTAAGGGAGAACGATAATAACCCTCACCGAATTCCACGTCGGTCAGCTCGGTGGAAAAAGTAGTGTGGCGACAGTGATCGGACCAATAGGTATCCAGTACACGGATCTCCGTCATGGAAGGATCTCTCTTCTCATCATCGTGGAAATAATTCTGAATATGTTTAAAATCTTTGAATGTCATGGCAAGTCCCAGAGATTCGTACAGCGCTTTCAGGCTGCTTTCGTCCATATCTCTGAAACCATCAAAAATAGCAACATCAGCGGGATCATCATACACCGTGATCAGAGTATCCGGCTTCTCCATGCCGGTCTCTCTGGAATCTACAGGGTTGATACAGTAAGATTTGATCTTGGAAAATTCTTCGTCGGACACCTGTCCTTCGATCATATAAGTCACAGCGGTACGGATCACCGGTTCCTCGTCCTCTTTTAAGAACTTCACACACTGCACTGCGGAATCCGCTCTCTGATCGAACTGTCCGGGAAGGAACTCTACGGAAAATACTTTTGCATCCGCGGGAATCTCGATGGTCTCTTCATACAGATCATCTACGGGAGGCTCGGAAAATACAGTCTTGCAGGCTCTTGCAAACACCTCATCCGAAATATTCTCCACATCATAGCGGATAAACTCACGAACCTTTGCCACATCGATGCCCAGATAATTTTTCAGTTCATCATGCAGCTCTTTTGCCTTGACGGCATAAGGTTCCTTTTTCTCTACATAGATACGTCTTACGTTGCCCATGTCTCTCCTCCGAAAATTTTATATTATGCGACACTATTCAGAACCGCATTCGCAAAACCGCATCTTACGATGCTTACTTTTTGCTCATGTGGTTATCTCACCATATAAATATAATCAGATGCCCTTACAAATGCGAGCCTTTGACGAACATCTGATTATATTTACATGGTTCTGAATAGTATCATACCATTATAGCTTTTTTCCCACAATAGCAGAAAACAACAAATTTAGACCGATTTTACCTGCCTTTTTGAGCGGTTCGTCATTCGTGCAGTCTGTGGATCAGCCGATAGGCAATATCCTTCTCGCTGATCAGTGCCTCCGTATGGGCAAAAAATACGATGCCGTCGGTGGGTGCCAGAATGGTCTCCCGTACCGATCCGTCGTAAGGATCTATGATCTCTGCCATCTCATTGCCGTAGCGTACATCGTCTCCCGCATGTACCTTCCCCCGGAAAATTCCCGCCCGGTTCGTATGTACATCGCTTAAGTCCTTTTCATATAATACATGACTGATATAGCCGGAATGGCTCTCGTACCGGATCAGTCCCATCCGCTTTAAAAATCGTAAGACCGCTGCCACAGCCTGCCTTGCGCTTGCCTCATCAATCTGGCTGTTCTGGTTCGTATAAACGGAAAAAGCCGCCGTCATCTCATCCTGCCAGTTATAATTCAGGGTCTTGGTATCAATGGGCACCGGTTTTCTCACCACCACATAGGGCAGTCCGAACAGATTTGCCAGAGAAGTATTCTGGTATCCCGTCTCCATCATACGCACATGCGGTACAAACTCTCCCGGTCGGTAGAAGGACGTAAACTGGATGCCGTATACGTAATCTTTGATCTCCGTAAGCAGTGCATTGGTCAGCCGGTCAGCCGGTTCCCCATAATCATTGCCCGGAAAACTCCGGTTAATGTCCGCTTCCTTAACGCCGAAAAAACGTCTGCTGATGTTCACGGAATAGGCATTAATGGTTGGGATCACCAGAATCTGTTTTCCGGCACTGATGCAGCCGTTATTCTCCAACTCCCGCAGTGTCTTCACCAGCTGTGAGCAGATATACATCTGCTGGATCTCATTACCTCTGGCTGCTCCCACGATGCATGCCGACTTTTCCCCCTTGCCGAACTGGAAGCCCTTTATATGCATATCTTCTCTGTAAGTCGAATGTATGGTATAAATATCTCTTTCAAACATAATTTTCTCACTCCGTCAGGATTCTCGCCAGCAGGTCTCCTTCATAGACCACAGGATATGCCCGCAGTGTAAACAGAAGTCCTCCCCGTTCGGTACGGATCTGCTGTTTTACCGTGCCCTCAAACGGGTCTACTACCTCCCCGATCAGATCTCCCTTTTTCACATAATGGTTGTGCTCGATCAACGGCAGGAACACACCGTCCACCGCGCTGCGGATAAATTCCACTTCGCCGTCACTGGATACCGCAGGCTCCTGTACTACAGGTTCCGGTCCCTCCCAGATGTCCATTTCACTCATGATGTGAAAAATTCCATCCACGATCTGGTTGCCGAAGGATCTGTGGATATCATGCCCCTGCCCCATTTCCAGTACCAGTGTAGGAACGCCCAGCAGATTCAGGGAATGCGCCAGGGTGGATTCGTGCACCGTGGCAGTAGCATTCATCCAGATCATATCGGCGTTGGTCATTTTCGCATAGGGAAGCAGGGCCTCGGCGAAATCCTCGCTGAGTCGTACCTGTGGGATCTCACGCACGAAAATATCACTGGCATGCAGATCCATGCAGATATCCGATCCAATAATGGAATCCACCACTGCTGCAGTGATCCGCTCCATCATATCCCCCGAAGCATCTCCCGGGAACATGCGGTTCATGTCCATCTCCAGTCTCGGCACCGTGCGGCTCGCCATATCGATCCCTAACGGATTCAATGCCGGATAGATGTCCACGATCCCCTTCAGATATTCCTGATGCTCCTTTACTCTTCTCGCCGTCTCATAACAGATATACTGCCCTTCCAGTTCATCTCCGTGGATACCGGAGACCAGGCTGATCCGGCGGCACTGTTTCGTCTCCTGCTCCGGACAGATCCGGTTCCTGCGGATTGCCAGATGCCCTCCTGCCGGAAGTTCCATACTGATGATCGATTCTATCATAACTTACCTCTCTGCTTACCTTCCTTTACAGCGAAAATGCTCCAGGAAATCTTCCCTGAAGCATCATCAAACGTTGTCTGCTTATTCTTCCACGCCTAATCCACGCAACAGATACAGAATCTCTCGATCCACTGCCTCTGCTGTCACACCGATGGTCTGCGCCGAGATCTTCAGTCCTTCCAGGACAAACATGATATTTCTCGCGGTTCCTTCACAGTCCTCACACAAAAATTCACCGTTGTCCACTCCGGCTTCGATCAATTTCTCTATGATCTTCACTGCGGAATCAAACTGCTTCTTCAGAATGTTATCCCGCTTGGGCAGATCATTTTCAAAATAAAATTCATAGGTTGCCTGTGTCAGCGTATTTTTTTTGCGGAGAAGCTCCTTTTTCTGCTCCTTTAAAAACAGAAGAAGAATATCTGCTGCGGTAGCATCCTCCGTAATGCTGTCGGAAAATACATCATCCGCCTCTTCACTCTCCATGCGCAGCACTTCCATAAAAATCTGACTTGTACTCTCAAAATACAGATAAAGACCTCCGCGGCTGATATCGCAGGCTTCCACAATATCCTTCATTGTTACTTTTTTAAAGCCCTTCTCCATAAAGACATCTCTGGCTTTTTCTACAATGTACCGCTTTTTCTGTACTGATTTTTCTCCCATGAACCTTGTCCTGCCTTTCCCCACTCAGATCTTACCGTTTGCCGGTGATTTATCCCAAAATTCTATAATTTCCTGCATCTGTCTGATGACCAGGTAGAAAATCTGCTCCGATACCGCTTCACTCCACAGATTCCCCTTGGTCCTGCCGCCTAAAACATACTTCGACAGAATGCCTCTTAAGATGTCCCATTCTTTCCAGCCGGCTTTTTGAATCATATTCCGTTCGTCCTGATGGGTACAGATCCGATGTCTGGTATATATATACGCATAATTGCGATCCATCAGAGGACTCTTCCCGGCTTCCCGCACGAAATTCAAAAGCGTTCCGTCATATACCGGGAATGACACAGAATGGACTCCGATATCCTGCCCGCTGTACAGCGAACTGGCTTTTTTGCCGGCGCTCTGTTCCAGCCACGGCAGATAGGGAAGTAACGGTCTCACCGCCTGCTTATATGATTCCAGCAATTGTTCTCTGTATTCACTGCTCTGTTCCATAACCCCAACATACCTTTCCGTACACCATTTTCTACTGAAAATATCACTTTTTTCTTCGGTCGATATAAAAGTGACACATATGTATTTTTATTTTATCACATTTCTATCAAAAGTACAGTAGAAAATTGTTGGTATTATGGTGTATAATTGATTATCATGAGGTTTCCGAATGAAGAAGAGGTACTGGAATGGCTGGAATTGTATTAGAGAAAGGTAAAACTATATATAGCTATGGGCAACCAATGACGGCACTGCACCTGATCACAAACGGCAGGGTGGATGTCTCCTATCCGGGCGGTTCTTATCCGCTGGGCAAGGGAGATGTCATCGGCATCTGTGAGATCTGCTCCGAGATCCATCTGCTCAGTTACACCACTCTGGAGGATACCACGATCCTGACCTATCCTTTGACCAGTCTGGATTCCCTGAACGATATTCTGCAGAAGCATCCGGATGTTGCCAGGCTTTTTTTATTGTCCTGTTTTCGACAGATCAATATTCTGTTAAACCGCAGCTCGATCTCTGAGTTAAACTGCAGTGAGCTCTACCGCACCCTGAACGATGATATCTCCACCTATAAATCCCTGTGTGACCGCTATCGCATACCGGCACGTTCTCTGGAGCATTTCGATGAACTCAATGCTTTTCTGGGAGACGATTCACCGGATATCTGGCTGAATGGGTATTACATGGGTTTAAACCATATCCTGGCCTCCGACAATTACCGCATCATGGTTCAGGAAGTGGATCTTCCCATCGGCATGCTCCGCAAGGGAAGTCTGGATTTCCGGCGCACCTATCAGAGTCTGGAGGAGCAGTTCCACTATCTGCAGCAGATCGGTGGATTTTACTTCCGGGAATCCGGCAATGACCTTTTTGATTTTTACACCTCGCTGTATTACAAGCTCGGGCAGGATAACGAAGACAGTAAAGTAGTGTACGATCGTATTCAGCGGGTGCTGTCCAAGGCCGGAGATCTCTCTTTCATAGATCAGAATCTGTTCACCTCCAGAGCCCAGAGTTTCCAAAGCAGTCTGAGCCTTATGGGATCGGCAGACTCCGCGGATTCCGGTTCTTCAGATGATTCCGAGATTCTCGGCAGGCTGGCAGGTTCTCTGAATACGATTTTGGAATATGCCGGTCCCGATCTGGATACTGTAGCCAGCTTCCGTCAACATGTGCATGCTTACAAGCTGCTCTCCGACCGCAGTTCCCAGGACCAGGAGGTCACACTGCTTCGCAGGCAGCTGACCGAAGAATTCTACCTGCTGTATTCGCTCCTGTTCACCCAGACACTTAAACAGCCGGACATTCCCATGCCGGTGCGGATGTTTTTATATTTCGGCTATGTGGATGAAGAGCTGGCAGGTCTGAAAAATGCTGTGATCCTGTATCGTCTGGCGGAAGCCATGACCGATCACAGTACCGCCGGCGTCTACACATTTTACGACTGGCTGATGGCGATCTTCCGCGGGCAGAAGTCTCCCAGCCGGAACGAATTCGATCAGGATTATTCCGACTATATCCATAAGCAGAAAGTGGGCGGCAACATTACCGATGCTGAGCTGAGAGCCCTGGAGAACAACGCCATGGCAAAGGTCAATTACGAGCTTAAAAATATGTTCCCGCAGGTCAACAAGATCACCTTCGGACGGATCACTACCTTCTGTCCGCTGTTCTGCGCAGACGATGTACTGAAAGATCTGGAAAGCTCCTATGTCACTGTATCCCGTGTGTCAGAGATCCTCGAAGAGATCCGTCTGGTGGATTACACTGCTTTCTACCGGGAAAGTCTGGACATGGCGCATCTGGATGTCATGGGCAAGGAAACGATACATTTAGAATATCTGCCGGATATCATCCTCATGCCGAATGTCGGCATCCGCGGAGTCATGTGGCAGGAAATTGAAGGAAAGCGCCGCAACAGTCCGGGGCGTATGGTATTCTCCATTTTCCATCTCGAAGATCTGAAGACTACCTTCACGCATCTCACTGGTGAATTCCGCTGGGAGCTGTGCAAGAGAGTACAGGGCAACCGCTGGAACGATGTCTCCGTCAGATCCATGACCAGCGAATATTTCGATTATATTCAGTTCTATCGCAAGAATCATGATCTGAGCACTGAAGCTAAGGAAAAAATCAAATCCAGCCTGCAGCGTGCGAAGAACAGTTTTAAAGAAATGTTTGTAAGAGATTATATGATATGGGTTCTCTTCGAAGGAGCCGGATCTCCCAGGCTGAATAAAGTAGCCCGGCAGATCATGTTCACCTACTGTCCGTTCCCGGAAGAGATCTGTTCCACTCTGGCACAGAATCCGATCTACAGCGAGCTTCTGGACCGTCGTAAGATCAAGGTGGCACAGGGACTGCATCATCTGGATGTGTTGACCCGTAAGCTGCAAAATGGCAACATCCCGGTTCCCGAGACCGTGGAGCAGGAGCGCTATTATATCAGCGGCAGTAAAAAATCTTAATTCCGACAGCAAAAAGGATCCGGCATCTCGCATGTCGAATCCTTTTTCTATGTGCTGTATTTTATGTTCTCACATTACCATTATGCATCAGCCAGCTGTCTGCCCAGTTCCCTGCATGCATTCAATCCGTCCTCATCCGGAGTTTCATGGCAGATCAGTCCTTCGCCGTTTAACACCGTTGCTCCCGCTGCTTCCATGCGGGTGGTCCAGTCTCTCATCCACTCACCGTCTCCCCATCCGTAAGAACCGAACAGCGCAATCTTTTTCCCGGAAGCAAAGCCTTCTACATCGCATACAAAGGGTTCCATCTCCGCTTCTTCCAGCACCTCCGCGCCCATGGCCGGACATCCCAGAGCAAATTTGGGTGCCGCCTTCAGTGCTTCTATATCCGCTCCTGTCACGAATACTACTTCCGCTTCTTTTCCAGCCTCCCGGATTCCCTCTCCGATGGCTTCCGCCATTGCCTGGGTATTGCCGCCCTGTGTCCAAAATACTACATAAATCTTATCCATTTCATTTTCCTCCGTTTTCCGCACTTTTTGTTCCTTTTATGCTGCTGTACTTCCGCAGATCTCTATGATCTCCGTCATTTTTAATCCATAATGCAGCAGCTGAATCAAATTTTCCTTTGCATATTCATATTTTTCAAAAAGCCGCAGTTTCCTCTCTTTATCCGCATATACCTTCCAGTACCCGGTACAGAGGCAATTTTTCCCACGGTGTCTGATGAATCCTTCCACATCCTCCGGTGGATACCCCAAAAGTAACCCCAGCTCATGGGGAAAATCATTTTTGGTTTCTGCATAAGCCTCATACTTTTCGCACAAGACCGGCAGAATATCTTCCAGCAGACAGGAAGGATACCCTTCCTCTGTCAGCAGCTTCTGTACCTGCATCATTCGCAGATATTTCTCCAGCCGTTCCTTTTGATACAGCAGTATGACTGTTTTTTCTTCCGTTTCCAATAACGGATACATGGAAATAAAACTTCCTGAGATGATCTTCTCTACCAGACAAAAGCCGTCCGATGAAATCGTCAGCAGATTGGATATTTTAAGTCCTGTAATAAGCGGTGCGCACTGCAATGCCAGCTGCAATTCCACATCGTCTGTTTTCATTCCGCACAGGATCTCCCATGTTTCCTGACTCAAAAATTGCTCACCTCCTGTATATTGTTTTGGTTAGTTGCTCCTAACTCATATAAATAATAAATAAAAAAGCAGCTCCTGTCAAGGAAACTGCCTGATAGAAATTCTCAAAAATTCTCTACGGTAACATCCACCCGGAAGCTTCCTTCACCGGGCTGTACATCGATCTGTCCGTGATTGCGTTCCACCAGATCATGCAGAATCTCCAGTCCATAGCCTTTTCTCCCCGGCCTTCCGGGAAGCTTTTTTGCTCTGCTGTTCTCCACGCAGATATGCAGATAGTCCCCTTTTACTGCCGCCTTTACGGACAAAAACGCTTCTTCTCTCTCCGTCATTTCCGCTGCTGCCACAGCATTTCTAGTTAGGTTTGACAGTATACTGCAGATTGCCACCGGATCCAGCTTCAGCTTTTGGGGAATCTCCAGATCGTATTGAAAGGCAATCCTTTTCTCCCGGCAGGCCTTCTCGGTCTCCCCCATGATGGCATTGAATACAGGGTCACCGCAATAGAGGTATTCCGTCGTAGCCGCCACCGTATCGGTCAATGTCTCCAGCATTTTTTCCGCCTTCTCATATTCCCCCTGATGCAACAGCTCCTGCAGCACCATCTGCTGGTTGCGCATGTCATGCCGGATCTTGGCGAATTCTTCCCGCCTGTTTTCAATCTCATGATAATGATTCTCGGCAATTTCCCAGGTACTCTGTACCTCGCTGAGACGAAGTTTCAGCTCCTGCAGCTGTTGCTGGCGAAGCAGGGTATACAACAACACACCGTCTGCAACGGAGCCCAGTATGGCCGCTGCCAGTATCCACCCGGTATACAGCGTCATATTCCGGAATACCTGCTCATTGATCGCAGTGATCATAAGCAGCTGGCTGACAGGAAATACACTGAACACAATAATAATACTGACGTCAAAGGATTCTTTTTCGACAATTTTCTTCCATACGACCAGAAAAATCAGAAAAAATATGGCTGTCACTGTCAATACTACCGATAACAACAATACCATTGTCGGTGTATAGTAAGACAATTGTGGCTTTTGCTCCATATATTTGTTCAAAATACCGATACTGAGCATTTCCGCCAGCAAAGCTGTCAGATATTCGCATAGCATAAACAGCACTTTTTGGCCTATCGTTCCTTTCAGAAATACAGCTGCATATGCTACGGTGACGATACCGACCGCTATCATGGCGCCATAACGAACAAGCACATTATCGTTAAACAAAAATTTCAGCACAGCTGCCGGCAGCTGTGCTGCCATCAGGCCCAGAATGATGCCTGCCTGTCTGACACTATCCCTGCGCGGTTCAAACGCATAAGCAACCACCATGCAGTCCAGCCACAGATACGCGATCCACAACAGGATACACATTATATAGCATATCATAGCATTGCCCTCATATAACGAAAATATTTATCTCTGGAAGCACTGTATCTGGTCTTGCTTACAGGAAGCACGGTTCCGTCCTGCAGTGTAACCTCCTTCATCTCAATCCTGCGGATATACTGCATATTCACCAAAAAGCTTTTATGTACCCGCAGAAAATCCTTGTGCAACTTTTTCTCATAGACATCCAGCTTTTCATATAAAGAGACTTCTCCGGAAATTGTATGTATTAACAGCTGATGCGCATTGCTCTCTATATACCGGATCTGACTGTTAGCAATTTTCTCCGTGATTCCTCCATGCTGCAGGATCAGTGCCTCGCTGCTGAATATTTTTTCTCTGACTTTGTCCAAAAGCTTTTCCAGATGTTCCTTCCGGACCGGTTTTACCAGGAAACCGCACAGATTGACCTTCTCCCAGAAGATTTTCTCAGAAAATTTGTCATTATATGCCGTCACAAAAATAAATCTGGTCTGTGGACTGCGTGCGTTATATTGCGCCGCATACGCTATCCCATCCTGCTCATTGCCCTCCCATTCGATATCCATCAGCACGAGATCATAACCCATGCCGTTTTCCAATGCCTCAGAGAGCTGAGACAGATTCTGGTAGTATTCTGTTCTGCTGATTCCCGGATATCCTGCAAGCAACCGCTTCATACTATCCAGGCAGCCTTTGTCATCATCACATACCGCTATTTTCATCCGGTTCTCCTAACGATCATATGCGGGCTTACTGTCTTCTGCGGTTCAATCCGCTCTTCCTATAATATTCTGCCTTGTCCTGATACATACGCCGCTCCGGTTCTGTCAGAAGATGATCAAATCCGACTGCCCCCAGCGTATTCACTGCGGCTCCGACAGCCATGGTGACCTTCTTCCGGTCAAGCTCTGTCCGCAGTTCCTCTACTTCACGGTACAGCTCTCCCTCCTCCATGCCTCTGCACAGAGCTACGAATTCATCTCCGCCGATGCGGAACAGGTCGAATTCCTTCAAGGTTCCCCGCAGGCAGTCACAGGCTCTGAGGATCAATTGATCTCCTTTCGAATGTCCTTCTTCATCATTGACACGCTTCAGACCGGTAACATCGCAATACACCACGCCAATCTTCGTCTGAGGAAGAATCCCCGACACATATTTTACCATGGCATAACGGTTTCCAAATCCGGTCAACGGATCCGTATAGCTCATGATCTCCAGCCTTCTCACGAGATTACGGCGTCTTATGGAAGATACAATAAAATGTCCCATGATCTGCAGGATCTCCGATGCAAAATCGATATATTTTGCCGGAGGGTTATCCACTCCATAGAAACCGATCACTTTTTCATCATCATATAATGGTACGACTACTAATGAATGAATATTCTGTCTCGACAGTACTTCATACATTTCGGGATCTGTATCCCGGATCTCGCTCAGGTTCTCTGTCACAATATTCTGATTCCCTGCGAACTTCTGATACCACTGGTCACAAACCTCCGGAGGCAGATCCTGCAGATTATCCTTTTCCGGTATCACGCCTCTGGCTGCCCACTCATATGTATTATCATCATGACCATGATCATTTTTTTCAAAAATATAGGTACGGTCTGCCTCCATTGTTTTCCCCAGAAGCTCCAGCAATACCTCCAAAGTCTGATTCGGAGTTTCCTGTCTGAGTGCAACACGGATCGCCTGATTCATTGCTGCTTCCATTTCATGGTAATCCATAGAGGTTTCCCTGTCTCCGGAATGCCCACAGTCAATAGCGATCTCCATGCGCAGCATTCTGCCATCGTCTTCCACCAGGGTATCCTTGATACGGAAATCCGTTTTTACTACCGGATTGTAATATTCCCATTCCTTAAAATAGCCGGGTCTGAGCTGCTCATTATTGCAGATACTGCAGGGAGCGGAATTCCCCTGTAACACCTCATAGCACTTTAACCCGACAATCTCTTCCTTACTCTGAAAGCCATAGCTCTTCAAAGCTTTTTGATTCATATATACTAATTGATTCGTCTCCGGATCCGATACATACACATACTCATCCAGATGTTCAAAAAATTCCCATATTTTTCCCATGTCTAACCTCTTTCATCCCCTCATACCTAATAATTTAGTATACACTTTCAAACGCTTTGCGGCAAGCATTTTCTCTCAAAAATGCCTGTAGCAGGCGCACATCGTCCGTGACAATTCCATCCGCTCCGCTATTCACGATCTGCCGCATGGCACCGGAGGTGTTGGCTGTCCAGCCATATACGGATTTTCCTTCGTAATGGATGGCTTCCACCATGTCTGCTGTAAGATTTTTCCCTTCGATGCTATAGCTGTCCGCATAATCCAGATCATAGTCATCCTCTCCCAGATCATGGGCAATATATACTGTGGAGATGTCCGGCTCCAGTTCCTTTACTCTCTGCAGGATTCCCCTATTCATGGATCCTATGATGCATTCGTCCACCATATCATACTCCTGAAGCAGCGCAAGGACATTCTCCTCCAGTTCCTGCTCCTGCCCGGAGTATTTTAATTCGATCATTAATGTGATCCGGTCCTCGGCACAGGCAAGCATCTCTTCCAGTGTCGGGATCTGTTCTCCTCTGTATGCTGCAGAAAATGTACTTCCCACTTCCAGTGTAGAAAGCACGTCTGCCTCTGTATCCCACACACAGACATCCTCGCCCGCAGTACGCTTGAAATTGCTGTCATGCATCACGATCAGTGTCCCGTCGGATAACTGCTGTACATCGATCTCGGCGATGGGGGCTCCGTCCCGGATGGCCTGCTCCAGTGCCGCGAGCGTATTCTCCGGGGCTACCTTAGCCCCTGCCCGGTGAGCCACCACGATCATGGGAGTGTCTTTACCGGCTGCCAACACCTGCGGCAGCACACCATAGGTCAGAAAATAAACGAACAGAAGCATTACAATTGCTGTTTTCCGGATTGTTTTCATCATTTTGCCCTCCCACGATAGTTTATGATCACTTTTATTGTAACAATTGACCATAAACTCCATGCGAGGATTTTGTTAATTTTTTGTAAACAACACTATCACCTCATGCGCAAACAGCGGAAATGCTGCCAATACACTTAATAGAAGCCACTCCTGTCCCGACAGATGCGAGGTACCGAAAGCCCTGATGAGAAATGGGATCTCCGTCACGGCAAACTGCAGGATGAAACCGATGATACATGCTGCCACCATCAGCAGATTATCCCGGGGGCTCATGGCAAATACGGACTTCTGTACATCACGCATGCCGATGGCATGATACAGCTGGCACATTCCCAGCACAGTAAATGCATAGGTCTGCGATTTCGCCAGTATCTGTTCCCGGGACATCAGTTCCCTGAGGCGTTCTACCCAGGTAAACGGATTGCCCACAAGCTCCCCTTCCGCCGCCAGGATCCCGCAGGGAAGCACCAGAAATGCCGCCAGTCCGATCACGGTGATCAATGCTCCATAGAACAACGTACATGCTATTCCTCCTCTGGCAAACAGGCTCTCCGATGCTTTTCTGGGCGGGCAGCGCATCAGGCTTTTGCTGTCATTTTTATCCACTCCCAACGCCAGTGCCGGAAGGGAATCCGTGATCAGATTGATCCAAAGGATATGGCTGGATTTTAATGGAGATGCCAGCCCCATTGCCACCGCCACAAACATGGTCATCAGTTCTCCCAGGTTGGACGATAGCAGAAAAATCACCGATTTCCGTATATTCTCATAGACACCTCTGCCTTCCTCGATGGCTTTTTCAATGGTGGCAAAATTATCATCTGCAAGGATCATATCCGCTGCCTGTTTGGCGACATCCACTCCGGTTCCCATAGCGACACCAATGTCCGCCGCTTTTAAGGAGGGGGCATCATTGACCCCGTCACCGGTCATCGCCACGATCTCCCCATTTAGCTGTAGCCCTTTCACGATCCGCACCTTCTGTGCAGGCGTGACTCTTGCATAGACTCTTAAGTCCTTAATTCTCTTTAAAAAAGAAGTGTCATCCAGCCGTTCCAGTTCTCTGCCCGTAATACACTGGCTGCGGTGTCCCGCGATCCCCAGCTGTCTGGCAATGGCATAGGCAGTATCCACATGATCTCCCGTGATCATCACCGTAGTCACCCCCGCATGGCGGAAGATCTCCACGGCTTCCCCAGCCTCCGGTCTGGCGGGATCCCGCATTCCCACGATACCAAGGAACGTCATTCCCTCTTCCCCACCTCTGCAGTCTTCACTCTGTGCCGCTGCCAGTGTCCGAAGAGAGAGGGAATTCATCCGTTCCACAGCCTCACCTATCCGCTTCCGCTGCATGGAGGTCATGGGAACGCTCCTTCCTTCCTGTAAAATATGGGTACAGTGCTGCAGGATCACATCCGGAGCCCCTTTGGTATAGGCAATCCCTCTCCCGGATCTGCCACCGGGAAGCCTATGACAGGTCGTCATCATTTTCCGCTCGGAATCAAAGGGGATCTCATCAAAGCGGGGATACTGCCGCTCCAGCCGCTCTCTCTGCAGACCGTATTTCGCCCCAAAGTCTAAAAGTGCCAGCTCCGTGGGATCTCCGATGCGCTGCTCTCCCCGCAGCGAAGCATCATTGCACAAAAGCATCCCTCTCAACAGCTCCGGCAGAATGCGGTGTTCCCCTCTGCCACCTGTCCCCGTGACATCCTCCATCACGTCGTACCACCAGCATTTCTCCACAGTGAGTCGGTTCTGGGTAAGTGTTCCTGTCTTATCCGAACAGACCACGCTGACCGCTCCCAGTGTCTCCACCGAAGGAAGTCTTCGAATGATGGTGTGCACTTTGACCATTCTGGTCACTGACAGGGCCAGGCAGATCGTGACTACTGCCGGCAGCCCTTCCGGTACTGCGGCAACCGCAAGTGAGATCGCTACCAGAAGCATCTCCGGAATATTTCTATGTTGAAATACCGCCAGCAAAAACAGTCCGGCGCACACCCCCAGAGAGAGAATACTCAATAGCTTCCCCAGATCTCCCAGCCGCTTCTGTAATGGTGTCATCTCATCTTCCGTATCCGTGATCATGGAAGCGATCCTGCCGATCTCCGTATCCATGCCGGTGGCCACCACCAGCCCTTCCCCATGACCGTTCGTCACCACTGTGGACATATAGACCATATTGACCCGTTCGGTTAACGGGATCTCTTGCCTGCAGTCTGCCAGGAACAGGGCATCTTTCTCCACCGGGACAGATTCTCCGGTGAGCGCGGATTCTTCCACCTGGAGGTTCGCACTTCTGGTCAGTCTGATATCCGCAGGAACCCGTGCCCCTGCCTCCAGCTCCACCAGATCTCCTGTCACCAGTTCCGCCGCGGGGATCTCTCTTCGGATGCCGTCGCGGATCACGATCGTCCGGGGAGTAGTAAGTTTTCTTAACGCTTCCAGTGCTTTTCGAGCTTTTCCCTCCTGGAGCATTCCCACTAGCGCATTTACCAGGACCACCGTACCGATGATCAAGGCATCGCTGACTTCTCCCAGGAGAATGGATACCACCGCTGCAATCAATAATATGTAGATCAGCGGATCCTTCAACTGCTCCAGAAAAAGCTGTATCTTTGTCTTTTTCCGCGCAGCTCTCATCTCGTTCCTGCCATTTTGCCGTAAACGACGAAAGGCCTCACCTTCGGTAAGACCTTTCACTGTGTCACTATTTAGTTTACTTATGGTTTCCTGTATATTCTGCTTCTCGAACACGGCTGCTCTCCAATGCTTGTTTCTATGCATTGTATGCGGAAATGTCCGGCTTGATGATAACCGTCACCGATTATTTCTCGTTTCTTAACTGGAAAGCATCTGTCAGTTCGTTCATGTTGGTCGCCTGAGCAGACAGTTCTTCACTGGTAGCGGAAGTCTCCTCTGCGGTAGCGGAGTTGTTCTGTACCACCGTAGATATCTGCTCGATGCCCTGTTCGATCTGGGACATGGCATCTGCCTGTGCATTGGATTCTTCCATGGCTTTCTTGGACTCGTTCGCCAGATCCTCAATACCTTCCACCACTTTCTGCAAAGCTTCCGCCGTTTTATCCGTGATCTGATTTCCTTTTTCGATCTCCTGCAGCGAGGTTTCGATCAGTTCCCTGGTATGTACCGCGGACTGTGCACTGTCATCCGCAAGCTTCCGGATCTGTTCAGCCACCACGGCGAAACCTCTTCCGGCTTCCCCCGCTCTGGCAGCTTCAATTGCTGCATTCAGGGACAACAGGTTCGTCTGGGATGCGATATCCTCGATCTCACCGATAATATCACTGATCTGCTTGGAAGTCTCATTGATCCGCTGCATGGCATCGGTCAGTCCCTTCATCTCTTCTCCACTGGTTCTGGCCTGTTGCTGATATTCCATTGCCTTCTCATAAGATGCTCCGAGAGCCTTGGCATTTTTCTCCACGATCTCAGTGACGTTCGTAATGGTCGCCTGCAGTTCCTCCACAGAACCGGCCTGGTCTGTAGCACCCTCTGCCAGTCCCTGTGCGGCATCCGCCATCTGACCCGCGCCGGCAGACACCTGGCTTACCGCATTTTTGATCTCACCCAGTGTCTCACTGAGCTTATGATTCAGCTTGCGGATAGACTCCAGTAATCCGCTGAAATCTCCTATGTAGGCTTCCCTGCAATTACTTACGATCGCAAAATTGCCCTCAGACATTTCTCCCAACAGATAGTCCGTATCACCGATTACCTGCTGCAAATTATCGGAAAGGCTGGCGGTCGCCTCCGCAAGTATCTGCAGCTCATCGCCGGTCTCTACCTTCGGTGCCGGAGTATGCAGATCACCCTGTGCTAACAGCTGTATTCTGTCTGTGCACTGTGCCACCGGCTCCCCGATACGCTGTCCGATCTGTTGTGCCTTGTAAATGCTGTATGCCACTGCGATCACACCGATCGCAGCACCTATGATAATGCCTGTTACAACGGAACCCAGGAAATCCGTAACCGGTGCATCTACAGCCACCATCCAGCCGTTAGTACCATCAATCGGGGCATACGCCTGTAATGTATAAGCACCTTTTCTGAAATAGGTTCCGTATCCTGTCTCACCCTTAAGCATCTGCTGCTCTATTTTAGCAATTCCCTTCAGTGAGCTGTCTGTCTGTGACAATTCAATATTATTTTTCTGCTCCTGGGCAATGGCGGAATCACTATGTGCGATCGTAATACCCGTAGACCCCAACAGGTAACATCCGGAATGCTCACTGATAGAAATGGCTGCGCAAATATCATTTAAGAACTCCGGATCCGGTACTACAAATACCACGCCGATGATCTCACCGTCTTTATCTCCGCCTTCATAGACGGGTGCAGATATGATCACGCTGAGTTTTCCGTCTGTCTTGGCAATTACGGGATCCGATACCACCACTTCTCCCTGCATGGACCGTTTAAAATACTCACGATCATTATAATCCGTTCCGTCAGCGGCACAGATACCATTACTTCCGATCAGCTTCCCCCTGACCATTCCATAAGCTTCCACGCGCTGATTAATATACTCCTGCTTCTGTGCCGGTGTAAATACAGCCGCGGAAAGCTGATAGCTGCATCCCAGCTCAGATACGATCGTCTCCGATACCGTTAATTCCTGACGGATCCGATCCGCTGACAGCTTTGCGATCTCCTGCATATCAGCCTTCAGTCTGCTCAGGGTACCTGACAGATTCATGATCATAGACACAATGACCAATGATACGATCGATAGCAATACCAGCCGCCGGATTGCCTTCTGCAGCCGCTCGCGGATCGTGGTCTTACCATTGGTCTGACGCTTTTGTCCCTTCTGTGTAGTTTTTGCACTCATAATGTACCTCTTTTCTCCGGCGAGATGTCTCTCCACCTTCTCAAGCCGGCATTTTTCTGCAATGCTGCTAACACTACTGCTGTATCACCATTATAACATTTTCCGAACCTTTTTGCTACCTTATGAGTGCAAAGAAAGAGTTAATATTTCAAAAAATATCAACTCTTTCCCTGTTTTGTCTGTTTATTTATATTTTTCTGTCCCATTAGGCAGAAACTTTTTGGGATCAATAACCAAATTCTTGTGCAAAATACAGTTTTCCACCTGTCTCATAGACAGCAATGCTGCAGGTCGTAAAATCGCCTGCCAGGATATTCGCTGCATGGGTGGGAGAAGCCATCCAGGCATCTACCACGCTCTGTGCGGAATCATATCCCTTCGCCAGGTTCTCACCCCACATCAGTTCACTGTTCACGGTATACCAGTCTCTGCCGTTCGGTCTGGTATGAGAGAATTTGGAAGCAGCTTCCTGTGCTCTTACCATAGCGCAGGACTCCAGTCCGTTGCTCCAGGTAAGCTCCGCAAGTCCATTCTCTGCTCTCTTCGCATTCACCAGTGCCAGTGCATCGGTTGCCATGGTGCGAAGTTCATTGGCCCGAGCAATCTCTGCTTCGCTCATGCCGGCTCTCTGTACAGATCCTGCCAGTGCCACCGCCTCTTCATCGAACCATACGGTTCCGTCACTGTCCGCCGGATCACGACTGACAGAGGACAGATCTGCATTCCTGCCGCAGCCTGCCAGGCTAAGCATCATGATTACTGTCAGAATCAGACTCATCCATCTTTTTTTCATTTGTTTACCCTCTTTCATGAATTTATGGTAACTATATGTCATTACTGTTCTTATTGCTTCTTCTTAAGGATAAGCCATGCTCCCAGACCTGTCAAGGATAAGGCGAAACCAAGATTCCATGCATCGGAAGCGTCGCCGGTCTGCGGCCGTCTCGATGCTCCGAGGACTGCTCTGTCTGCCAAAGGTGTCGGATCATCCTCGATCGTCACCATTCTGTGGCGTCTCGCACCAAGTACCTGCGGTGCCTCGGGTGTTACAGGATCCGCAGGGGTACCGGGATCGTCAGGGGTGCCGGGATCATCCGGGGTTGGCGTCGTATCCGGAGCGCCCGGAGTCGGAGTAGGTGTCGGGTTGTTGTCAGGAGTTGTCGACGGTGTTGCCGTAGGCGTTGCCGTTGGTGTTGCCGTAGGTGTTGCCGTAGGCGTTGCCGTTGGTGTTGCAGTTGGCGTTGCCGTAGGTGTTGCCGTAGGCGTTGCCGTTGGTGTTGCCGTTGGCGTTGCCGTAGGCGTTGCCGTTGGTGTTGCAGTTGGCGTTGCCGTTGGTGTTGCCGTAGGCGTTGCCGTAGGTGTTGCCGTAGGTGTTGCCGTTGGTGTTGCCGTAGGTGTTGCCGTAGGCGTTGCCGTTGGTGTTGCAGTTGGCGTTGCCGTAGGCGTTGCCGTAGGTGTTGCCGTAGGTGTTGCCGTTGGTGTTGCCGTAGGTGTTGCCGTAGGCGTTGCCGTTGGTGTTGCAGTTGGCGTTGCCGTTGGTGTTGCCGTAGGCGTTGCCGTAGGTGTTGCCGTAGGTGTTGCCGTTGGTGTTGCCGTCGGTGTCACGGTCGGCGTAGGCTCTTCACTGGGATGCCACTCATTTCCACTAAAGTGACACTCTGCTTGCGTTTGCAAATTTGCAGCTACAATTCTACCTGAATTATTTCCTGCTTCGAGAATCACCTTAGCACATGGTGCAAGAATCGTTCCTCTTGTAGTAGATAAAGTAATAGTTCCATCATATGTTCCAAAATTATACACTAACAAATTTGCATTATCTGCTTCCGGGTAATTATCAATGCCAGATGTGCTCTGTCCTACCAACTTAAAATTATTACCATCAGGTGTTATATTAAATACAACCGTTTTACCGTTTTCCACAGCTACTTTAGGTTCAAAATCCGAAATTCCATTTACGCGAAAAATATTCTGTCCATCATTCAAGGAAATCTCATTAGAACTCAATTCCGTTCCCATTGCATGCAAGTTTTCAGCATTTGTACGAATAGCTGTAAATGCTCCTGCCAGATCGAACTGACCTCTTTCAATTTTTCCAATCTGCTCAGTGGTTCCTACATAAACTCCATTTACAAACCATTGATTACCTCTTTGCTCAAAAGAAGCTGATTTTAGAATCAGATTAGAACATCTAATATTGGAGCCTGAACCTGTATATTCACCATCTACATAAATAGTACCTTTTCCTGTATAGCCAATGTTATTATAATATTTCAAACTGCCTGTGCAGATATTAGCTTCACTGTCACCGCTCTGCTCCGTAATTCCCTCTACAAAAATTCCATAGCCATTGGCAGCTCCTAAAACTCCAGCAATATCCACAGTCACCGCATTTACTGTCTCATTTGCTTCCGCACATAAATTCATTGTCAGCGGCATGATAAGACCTGCACCTGCTGCCTCTTCCGGTGTAACCATCGTCGTTGCTTCCGGTGTTACCTCCGGATCAGCTACTACATTTTCTTTCACAACAGCGTCACCACCGGATACAGACTCTTCCCCTACTACTGTAGCCGCTTCCTCTGCCTGTACCGTAAGTGTTCCGTTCCCCGCAACAGTTCCCACTACCAGCGCTGCCACCAGAACCTTTACGATTTTTTCTTTTACATACTTACTAAGTCTGCTCATCTGATTTCTCCCTTTATGAAACCCCATGTGTTACTCCCAACGCACTTAAACGTTTTCGTTCTTCTTTACATCTATTAAGACTATGGATCTCATAAAAAAGGTTCAGATTTTTTATTAAATTTGTGATTTATTGCTTATTTTTGTTCTCTGGTTGTCCATTTGTGGTACCAATGTCCTAATAAGCGGCCGTTTCTGTCAGTACTCCATGGAGCAGTGCTCTTCGTTTCGTGCCTGCGGAACCATAGCAGGTAGACAGCGACACAATGTTCCCCCTGTCGCTTAAGTCCGCATCCGAGGCATACAGGGAATGTTCCGTCGCCCACTGCACGTAATCATCGTAGGAAGCATCCGAGGTAAAGGTTGCGAAGCGGTCGCTGGTGCTTCTGGTCTCGTAATAAGCAAAGATTTCATAAATATAGACCTTATCTTCCGTATAGATATAAAAATACGGATCCTCCTTACAGCTTACCGTCCCCTTCAACAGATTTTTAAAACTACCGAACATGCTCTCATCCCGCATATTATGTCCGAAGACGAAGGTGTTCCGGTCCGACCAGTCCGCCGAAGCCTCACAATCCATGAAAATACATCCGGCATTTACACTTTCTCCCTCAAAAGAGTGCTTCAGATAATAATTGTTGTCCTCGCCCTGTACCACCGGATAGCTGATATCCAGCGCCGGAAAATAAAGCCATCCCCGGAAATCCGGATTGGTCTTCTTGAGATTTGCAAAATCAATCTGCAGATCTGGGTAGTTTTTCACCTGTACTTCTTCCGTCTCTTCCACCCGAGGGTCCTCCACCACTGCCTCCTGTCTTATGGCATCATATTCGTTTTTCGCCTTTTGCTCCGACAGATAGGAATACAGACTCATCCCTCCGGTGATCAGAACTGCCGCCGCCAGTATTGCTGTGATGATATTTTCCACTTTCTTATTCTTCATGTTTGTCCCCTTTTTGCATCTGTCTGAATTTACTAATGATTATAACTTATTTTTAAGTATTCGTCTTTACGAAAGACTCATTTTTTGATATTTTTAAGTTGTGATCATAAAAATATTGGGGGGAATTATATCTTATGATACATTTTTTTGCTATCCTTTCACTGCTTCTGTGCGGTGTCTGCTATACCGGTTTCCGAAAAGAGGAAGACAAATGTAAATTCCAAAACATTACCCGGTTCGTCTGGATCATTTTCGGGGCTGCCCTGCTGCTTCGTCTGATCCTTGCTTATACCACCCACGGTTTCGGCAATGATATTGCCTGTTTTGCTGCGTGGGCTGACCGGATCTTCTCCGTAGGTCCTGGGGCATTCTATTCCGCGGAGACTTTTACCGATTATCCGCCTGGATTCATGTATGTCCTGTATCTCATCGGAGCGCTGCGTTCCCTGCTTGGGATCCCTTATTATTCCAGCCTGCATATCATGCTGTTAAAGCTGCCTGCTATTCTGTGCGACATGGCCTGCGGCTGTCTGCTCTTCAGAGAGGCGTCAAAAAGACTGCATTTTTCCGAAATGCAATCTGTATGTGTAGCTTGTGCTTATCTGTTCCAGCCGGCAATCATCCTGAATTCTTCCTGCTGGGGGCAGGTGGATTCCGTTCACACCCTTGTGGTGATCCTGATGTGCCTGTTTCTTATGGACGGCAAAATGCTCCCGGCTTATGCAATCTACGGTATTGGAGTTCTGTTAAAGCCGCAGACACTGATCTTCACTCCCGTCCTTCTGGTCGGCATTTTGGATCATGTATTTTTGCAGGATTTTTCCTGGAGGAAATTTTCTTATAATCTGTGCGGCGGTCTGGCTGTGATCTGCGGCATGCTTCTGTTGTGCGTTCCCTTCGGTCTGGATGCCGCCACCTCGCAGTATACTTCCACGCTGGGTTCCTATGAATATGCGGCGGTTAATGCCTATAATTTCTGGGGGCTGTTAGGCATGAACTGGGTGGACCAGAACACGATCTTTCTGTTCCTTCCCTGCCGAACCTGGGGATCCATTGCCATTGTGCTGATCGTTCTTTTTACTTTTCTGATTGCCTTGCGTTGCCGAAAAGAACCTTCACGCTATTTTTGCCTCGGTGCTTTTATCATTCTGACTATGTTCCTGTTTTCTGTCAGAATGCACGAACGCTATATGTATCCGGGACTTGCACTGCTGCTGTTCTGCTGTCTGTATAAACCCGCCGGCTCCCTGTGGAAATGTTATGCCGGTTTCGCCGCGCTGCATCTCTACAACACTGCCAACGTGCTGTACCATTACGATCCGCAGAACTATGACCGCAAGGCTCCCATAATTCTACTGGTATCCGCAGGCATGTTATATTGTCTGTATGATTTCTACAAAATCATCTGGAAATATTATATTCATGGGGAAGCGGTGACTGTTGCCGCCACAACCGCGGGTGACCTCGGCTCCCACTTCCGGGAACATTTTCTCTCCCCCTTAGCGCCCACACCTTCTAAGGAGCAGGTGCGCTTCACGAGAGCAGACCTGTGTCTGTTGCTGACAATCTGTGCTCTCTACAGCTTTTTTGCACTCTATGACCTGGGCGACCGCAAGGCTCCCGAGACAACCTACGATATGACACAGAATCAGGTCATTGAACTGGAATTTCCGGAAAATACAGTTCCCGTTACCCTGGCAAGTTACATCGCGCCCTGGCATCAGCGGCATTTTACGGCTGAAGTCCGTAGCTCAAAGGCCGAGGACTGGACGTATCTGGGCGAGATCATTCTGAATAATGTCTTCACCTGGCAGGATGTGTCTCTGGAAGATCTGACCCGGCAGGCAGGCGTAACAGATGCCCGCTGCCTACGTCTCACACTGACCGATACGGATGCGTCTCTGATCGAACTGGTCTTCACGGATGCGGACGGTGAAATCCTGCGCCCTGTGAATGCCTCTGCTTACGAGACTTTGTTCGATGAGAGCGATTGCTACCCGGAACGCTATTCTTTCCGTAACAGTATGTATTTCGATGAGATCTATCATGCCCGTACGGCTTATGAATTTCTCCACGGACTGCCCACTTATGAAAATACGCATCCGCCCCTGGGCAAAATTCTGATTTCTGTGGGTATCGCTATTTTCGGGATGAATCCCTTCGGCTGGCGGATCATGGGTACTTTATTTGGCATCGCCATGCTGCCCTTCCTCTATCTGCTGGGGAAGAAGATGACCGGCAATACCCCCGCAGCGGCTCTCGCCTGCTTCCTGTTTGCCTTTGATTTTATGCATTTTACACAGACGAGGATTGCAACGATCGATGTCTATATCACGTTCTTCGTGATTGCCATGTACTATTTTATGTACAGTTATTGCTCCATGAGTTTTTATGACACGCCACCACATAAGACCTTCCTTCCATTAGGATTGTGCGGTGTCTGCATGGGGCTTGGCATTGCCTGCAAATGGACCGGTGTCTATGCCGGATGTGGTCTGGCACTGCTGTTTTTCGCGCATTTGCTGCGTCGCTACCGGGAATACCTTTATGCCAAAGCACATCCCGGCAAAAGCACAAACGGTATCGATCATAAATATATAGTGAAGAATTTCCCTGACTATACGATCAAGACCATCGATTTCTGTCTGACCTTTTTCGTATTGATCCCGGTAGTGATCTATCTGCTGTCCTACCTGCCGTTTGTGAATACTACTCATCCCGGCCTGCTTGACCGTATGCTGGCGAACCAGACTTCCATGTTCAATTACCACAGTGGTCTGGAGGCGACACATCCCTACTCTTCCTCCTGGTATGAATGGCCGACCATGGTACGTCCGATCTGGTATTATTCGGGATATGTGACCGATGCAATCAAAGAGGGGATCAGCGCTTTCGGCAATCCTGTTGTATGGTGGATCGGTATTCCGGCATTTATTTACATCCTGTACCTGTTAATTCGCAATAATGCGTTTCTCTGTTCTCTGACAAGACACACAAAAACAGAGAGCTCCACAGATACTGCAATTACCCTGTCCCACAGAGAATATACAACAGCTGCTTTTCTGGCAGTCGGCTACCTGGCGCAGTACCTGCCCTGGTTCTTTGTCACCAGGATCACTTTCATCTACCACTATTTCCCCAGTGTTCCTTTTGTGGTACTGATGATCGTGTACAGCCTGATGCAGTGGAAGAAACATGTATCCGACCGCGCCTTTGTTATCGGCTGCTGCGCTTATGCCACGGTGGCGTTTGCCCTGTTCCTGCTGTTCTATCCGGTATTGTCCGGACAGCCGGTGGATGTGGATTTTGTAATAAAATACTTACGTTGGAGACCGACCTGGGTATTGATCTCGGGTTAAATGAAAGGCAAGAGACTATTATGACCATTCTTCTGAATACCATCTTCATTTTATTTATAGGAATATGGTTTATTCGCTTTTTTGTTGAAATGGATGTTCCGGAAAAATACAGAGTTTCTCGATTTTTTCAAAATACAACAGACTATAAAGGAGAAGGTCTGACGAAAAAAGACGTTCTCCGGATTCTGTTTTTGGCTTTTCTGATTCGTGTACTGATATATTTTGCAAGTGTGCTTATCTATTTGGTGCAATCAGATTTTTTATCACATGCAGCTGCATTTTCCTGGAATGATTTTTTCAATCTGTGGAATAAATCTGATGCCCAGCATTATCTTGATCTCGCGGAAAAAGGATATGTCAATTGCACAGAAGTAACGGAATGGTCTGGCAGAGAAGAGCATCTATTTCTCGTCTTCTTCCCGTTATATCCCTGGTTCATCCGCTTCTTTCACTTTTTTGTGAACAGTTATGCTGTGGCTGCATTTGCTGTTTCCATCATTTCTTTTTGTGTGGGCTGTGTCTTTTTCTATGGTGCTGTAAAGGAGGAATACGGAGCTTCCATTGCCGAGAAATCATTGACTTTGTTATTGTTATACCCGTTTTCTTTTTTCTTCGGAGGAATCATGACAGAGAGCTTGTTTTTCTGTCTGATTTCTGCGGGTTTTTTCTATATCCGCAGGCATAAATGGCTGATTGTGGGGCTGATTGGGCTTTTAGCATCCCTCTGTCGTATTCAGGGTGTTATCCTTTTTGGCGTCGGTATAATTGAATTTCTAATATCTTCTCAACCAATTCGGATGATTGAGGAGGGGCAGTTCAAGGGCTTTCTGAAACACTTTTTTACAGAGACCGTCTGGCTGTTTCTGATTCCCATCGGGAACCTTGTGTACTTAGAGCTTAATTATCAGATCACCGGCAATGCTTTTCAGTTCACTGTTTATCAGGAGAATCACTGGTATCACACCGCTACCTGGTTCACAAATTGTGTGGCGGAAATTATGCGTTATATTTCCGGACAGGTCTCCGATACCACGCTTCTCATATGGTATCCTGAACTGATTCTGTTCGTTGTGGCTGCTGCACTGCTTCTCTATTCTCTCCGGACCCAGCCGCTGAAATACAGTGCCTATCTCCTGGTCTATACCCTAATCAATTACTCTGTCACATTTCTGATCAGTGGTGGGCGGTATATGCTGAATGCACTTCCTCTTTTTTTCTTTACCGCTGCATTACTTAATAAACACAAACTGTTGTATCCATTGCTGTGTTTTGCATCAGCTTTATTATATGGGATTTACTTTACTGCTTTTCTCATGGGTGGTGCGATTTATTGATTTTGTCCCTATTTACATTTGTGTGTCTGATGTATCAACAGTATAATTATACATTTCACGAATTGCGTATGCAATTAGAAAATCAAGTAGTCCAAATTCAAATACAATACCATAAGGCTTTCCAGATAATCTGGGAAACAGTAGTAATGATTAGTGGCGTTTCGTACCAGTATCAAAAGCCTTTGACCATATATTTACAGACCAAGAGCTTTACGAAGAATGCAACCTTACTGATGAAGAAATAAATATCATAGAATCAGTCATCAAAGAACGAAAATAACAATACCAATACCCTTTGTCATGTGGTAAAATAAAGAAAAACCTATTATGAAACCTAAGGAAGGATTGGACATGAAAATTTTGAAAAGTATTCTTAATTATATTCCATTAGCCACGTTTATCATATTTGTGGTTACTGATGGAATTATTTCTTTAACATCGGCATTAATTTTTGTTATTTCCACGATTGGTCTACTGATTAATTGGAAAAGAAAAAAACCAGCGATGAAGAATTAAGAAAATTCATGTTTATCAATTACAGGTGACATTGAAAGAGTCAGCCCATTCAAGGTGCTGGCTCTTTAAAAATTCCATTCTAATAAATTGCACGACAACTTATAAAAAAATATGCTCCACATTATGGAAAAATGTATATAAATGTATAAAAGTATCAAAATCGAATAATTATAAGGACTTATGCATCAGACACACTTTTGTAAAAAGGGAGTTGATTTTCTCACAGAAAATATTGCTGTATCATATTTTCTACGATGTTAGATTTTAGAGGAGCCTCTTCCGATTCATAGGTGGCCAGTAGTGTATCCGACAGCATAATTCCATTTATGTTATAGAGCTGCATTTTCCGAAAAGCAACCTGCGCATAATTTTCATTATCCATCATACCAAAGTGCTCCCAGTAATAGATTTGTCCTGTTACCGGGTGCCTTATGGTAAAATCCGGATAGATCACTCTCTTTCCCAAATGTAATGCTTCCTCGTAATGAAATGGTATCCTGTTCACATGCAGCATCGTCGCAATGATTGCCTCTGATTTGGAACGCACCTTCTGTCCGTTGAAAATAGGATGAATCAGTTGTTCCGGATATTTGGGGCATCTCTCATAATCCTGCTTTTCCCATTCAGCAATTTCTGTATTTACTGAAGTAAATACTTTTTTCAACAGTTCTGCATATACAGCAGTCTCAAGCAACTGTTCTTCTCCCGTTTGCTCTTTGTTACACAAATCCAAATAACTTTGTATTGCTCGTTTTTCTTGCACTATATCCTGAAGCATTACTTCATAATATTTCTTTTCCGCCATAGAGACAGCGGTATTTTTTTCATTGCTAGGAATATAAATTTTCTGTCCATCACAAGATATGTACCATTTCTTATGCTTACCGTTTTGAGAATAGATCAGTTTACCTGCCGGATATGTCTGCAGTCGTTCCAAAATGTTTTTTTCCCGTTGGTCCAGCACTTCTTTTTCTCTTAGCATCTGGTGATATAGCATGACTTCGCCTTTCTCTTATTTTATTGTGATTTAATCAGTTACTTTTTGTTGAAATTCTGCTGAAACCAGCTGGATTTTCACAAGAGTTGTAAATAGAGTTTCATGGTCAGATGAAATGTAACAATATTACATCATATTTCTATCAAGTTGTAAACCTTTATTTTTTCATGGGCACAGCACAGGCTTGCGGCGGTGGCTGTGCCCTCGTCCGGCTCCGCCAGACACAAACATCACATATCCATAAAAAAAAGTGCCCGGATCATATCTTCCCTGATCCGGGCACTGTTCACTATCAAATCATAAATTCTCTTAGCCTTCAGCGATGGCATTACCGGTATACAACTGGTAATATCTGCCCTTCTGGGAGATGAGTTCGTCATGGTTGCCGCGCTCGATGATGCGACCCTGTTCCAGGACCATGATGCAGTCACTGTTTTTGACAGTGGACAGTCTGTGGGCGATGACAAAGGTGGTTCTGCCCTTCATCAGTTTATCCATGCCGTCCTGTACGATTTTCTCAGTGCGGGTATCGATGGAGCTGGTAGCCTCATCCAGGATCAGTACCGGAGGATCCGCTACTGCGGCTCTGGCGATGGACAGAAGCTGTCTCTGTCCCTGGCTTAAGTTCGCACCGTCACCGGTGAGGACTGTGTTATAGCCATCCGGAAGCTGACGGATAAAGGTATCCGCATTTGCTAACTTCGCTGCGGCAATGACTTCGTCATCCGTAGCATCCAGCTTACCAAAACGGATATTTTCCATAACGGTAGCGGTGAACAGATGGGTATCCTGCAGTACGATACCTAAGGATTTTCTCAGATCCGCTTTCTTGATCTTGTTAATATTGATGCCGTCGTAACGGATCTTACCATCCTGAATATCATAAAAACGGTTGATCAGGTTCGTGATCGTGGTCTTACCGGCGCCGGTGGAGCCTACGAATGCGATCTTCTGACCGGGCTTTGCATACATCTCGATGTTATGCAGCACGATCTTGTCATCATTATAGCCGAAGTCCACATCGTCAAATACTACTTCACCCTGTAACTCAATATAATCTACAGAACCATCCGCCTGATGCACATGCTTCCATGCCCACATACCGGTTCTCTCGGGACACTCTACGATCTTGCCGTCTACCTTTTTCGCACGTACCAGAGTTACATAGCCTTCGTCGGTCTCTACTTTTTCATCCAGCAGATCAAAAACTCTCTTAGCGCCTGCCTGTGCCATGACGATACTGTTCAACTGCTGACTGACCTGGCTGATGGGCATGTTGAAGCTCTTGTTAAAGGTTAAGAAGCTGGCCAGCTTACCTAAAGTCAATCCTGCAAAACCACCCAGTGCCATAGCACCGCCGACGATAGCACATACCACGTAGCTTAAGTTACCCAACTGTGCATTGATAGGCCCCATCAGGTTGGCAAACTTATTTGCATTATAAGCACTTTCGCACAACTCGTCGTTCAACTTTTTGAACTCTTCCAGGCTCTTGTCTTCATGACAGAATACCTTGACTACCTTCTGACCTTCCATCATTTCTTCGATATAGCCATTCACGGTACCGATATTCTTCTGCTGCTTTACGAAATATTTTCCGCTCAGTCCCGCCACTTTACCGGTGACAAACATCATCAGTGCCACCATGATCAGACTGACTGCTGTCAGCGGGATACTCAGTACCAGCATACTTCCCAGCGTACCCACTACGGTAATAAAACTGGAAAATACCTGCGGTATACTCTGGCTGATCATCTGACGCAGAGTATCAATATCATTCGTGTAGATGGACATGATATCCCCGTGGGAATGGGTATCAAAATACTTGATCGGCAGCTTCTCCATGTGTTCAAACAGATCATCACGGAGACTCTTCAATGTTCCCTGCGTTATCGTGACCATGATACGGTTGTAAGCATACGTAGCCGCTACACCCACCAGGTAAAAGCCTGCCACACGGACAATTTCCCGGAACAGATTGCCAAAGTCCGGAGTCTCCTGTCCGATCATGGGCAGGATGTAGTCATCGATCAGCCTCTGCATGAACAGAGTACCCTGAATGCTTGCCACAACGCTCAGTACGATACAGATCAACACAAAAATGAAGTGAATGGCATAGTTTTTGAAAATATATGCCATCAGTCGTTTAAATACTTTTCCCGGATTCTCAATACGTTTACCACCCTGCATTCTTCTGCCGGGTCCACGCATTCCGCCGCCCATAGGTCCTGGCATTATGACTCACCTCCATTCTCATCAAAGTCGCCGCCACCCGTCTGGGTCTGGGCTTCATATACTTCTTTATAAATGTTATTGGTACGAAGCAGTTCTTCGTGAGGTGCGAATGCATCGATCCTGCCGTTATCCATTACGATGATGCGGTCCGCGTCCTGAATACTGGAGATACGCTGAGCGATGATGATCTTCGTCGTACCGGGGATCTCCGTGGCAAATGCCTTGCGGATCTTCGCATCAGTAGCGGTATCCACGGCGCTGGTGGAATCATCCAGGATCAGTACCTTCGGCTTTTTCAGCAGTGCTCTGGCAATACACAGTCTCTGCTTCTGTCCGCCGGATACATTGCTTCCGCCCTGCTCAATATAAGTATTATATTTTCCAGGCATCTTTTCAATAAATTCATCGGCGCATGCCAGACGACAGGCACGGATACACTCCTCTTCGGTAGCGTTCTCGTCGCCCCAGCGGAGGTTCTCCAAGATCGTACCGGAGAACAGCACGTTTTTCTGCAATACCACAGATACCTCATTACGTAAGGTTTCCAGATCATAGTTTCTGACGTCCTTGCCACCGACATAAACGGTACCCTCATTGACATCATACAGACGGCTGATGAGGTTCACCAGACTGGTCTTGGAGCTTCCGGTACCACCCAGGATACCGATGGTCTCACCGGCTTTGATCTCGAAATTCAGGTCATCTAACACCGGCTTTTCACTCTGTTTATTATAACGGAAGGTTACATGATCAAAACGGATGCTGCCGTCCGTCACATCATAATCAGGCTGTTCGGGATTCGTGATGTCTGCCTTCTCTTCCAGTACTTCCGCAATACGTTTGGCACTGGCAGCACTCATGGTCATCATAACGAAGATCATGGCTAACATCATCAGATTCATCAGGATCGTCATACAATAGGTCAGCAGACTCATCAGTTCACCGGTGGTCATCTGACTGGCAACGATCATGTGCGCACCCAGCCAGCTGATGCCCAAAATACAGCCATATACGGTAAACTGCATGACGGGCCAGATGGTGACCATCGTACACTCTGCCTTTTTGAACATCTTGTAGATGTTGTAGCTGGCCTTGTGGAACTTGTCGATCTCGTAGTCCTCACGCACATAAGCCTTTACCACACGCTGCGCCGCTACGTTTTCCTGTACGCTGGCATTTAAGTCATCGTATTTTTTGAATACTTCACTAAAGTATTTCGATACTTTTTTCATAATAAAAATCATGATGATTCCCAAAAATACCACGGCTACCAGATAGATGCTTGCCACTTTCGCGTTGATCAGAAACGCCATCAACATGGCGCAGATCAGGCTGACCGGTGCACGGAAGCACATACGTAAGAGCATCTGGTAAGCGTTCTGGATATTGGTAACATCCGTGGTCATACGAGTGACCAGTCCTGCGGTGGAGAACTTATCAATGTTGGAGAAAGAGAAGGTCTGAATGTTCTCATACATGGCTTCTCTTAAGTTTCTGGCAAATCCGGTGGATGCTTTCGCACCGTATTTACCACCCATGACACCGGCGAACAATCCGACAATAGCTGCCAGGACCATATAACAACCGATGACAAAAATATGTTTCATATCTCCCGCCTGCACACCGTCATCAATGATCGATGCCATCAGGAGCGGAATCACCATTTCCATGGCTACTTCCAGGATCATGAATATGGGTGTGACAAGGGATGCACGCTTATATTCCTTGATCTGTCTGGCTAATGTTTTAATCATAGCTGATTTCCTTTCTGCTTTTCTTCTTGTTAGTTCTATGTAATTTCCTTGTTATTTCTTTACTGCTTCTTTTTTTATTTCTTGGCTGCTTCTTTGCTGTTTCTGCTTTTTCTGCTCTGATAAATACTCGGTGATCTGCCTGTCTGGAATAACTGCTGTCATCACTCATTTCGGCATGGTACGTTGGAACTTTCCACACGCTCACCGTCCATTCCCAGATTCTGCATCATCTTATCTAAAATAGTTAAGAATGTCCGTTTCTCTTCTTCGGTAATACCATCCTCCAGCTCCCGGTTGAAAATCCGGATCTGCTCTTCGATCATATTATGATGCTCGATTGCTTTCTCTGTCAGAAGAATCCTTTTTAATCTGGCATCCTCCGTCGACGCTACCCGGATAAGATATCCCTTCTGTTCCAGGCTCTGCAGCATTACCGTCGCCGTAGATCTGCGGATCCGGAACTCCCGCTCCACATCCTTCTGATATACATCACCGTTCCTGCTCTTATGATACAGATATCCCAGAAGCGGTCCCTGCATTCCGTTAAGTTCATGACTATCCTGCTGGGCGAAGATCACTTCCATCTTCCGGCGGATCATGTTGTTGGCGGCCTTGAGCTCGAATCCAAGTTGGCGGTTCGTCAATATATCTTCCTCGTCCATTCTGCCTCCCTATCTTCAACTTTCGCTTCTCTACTTACGCAAATAAAAAATGTTAGATGACTAACTATTTTTGTTAGTCATCTAACATTATAACGCAATCTTTTACGTTTGCAAGAAAAAAAATATAAACTCTTTATAAACTCCGTCAATCCTCCAGTACCCGATTCAGTACTTCATCCTCCAACACCAGCTTTTTCGCGGCTTCGCGGTATTTTTCCTCATGGAGATAGGTATGGCGGTGCGGTTTGATGGAGGGTGCCATGTCGATGGCTTTGAGGAAATCGGATCTCTTCATATGTAAAGTTGCCACATAGTCCCAGAAGCCGGTATCCTGAAGCACTGTGCTGACACGGATATAGCGGTGATCCTGTACCTTTGCCATAATGTAGGTGGCAATGCCTACCTGGATACCATGTAACTGCGGTACTTCCAGAATCTTATCCAGTGCATGGGAGATCAGATGCTCACTGCCGCTGGTGGGAGCACTGCTGCCGGCGATCTCATTGGCAATACCGCTCATGGCCAAAGAATCCAGTAGTTCCTTCAGGAACAGCTCATCCTTGATGCTCTCGTAAGGGGTACGGACAAAGCTGTTCACCGCTTTCTTCGCAATCATGACCGCAAAATCATTCACTTCGCCGCAGCCTGCCTTCTCTTCAAAGATCCAGTCGTAGAGCGCTGTGATCTTGGAGATCATATCGCCGATGCCGGAGTAAATGAACTTCTCCGGAGCGGTACGGATCACCTGCGTATCCACGATGATACCATATGCCAGTCTCGCAGGAACAGATGTCCTCTTTCCCTGTACCAAAAGAGAGGCACTGGCACTGGAAAATCCGTCACTGGAGCTGGAAGTCGGCACACTGATAAAAGGAAGATTCCGCAGAAAAGCCGCATATTTTCCGGCATCGATGACCTTACCTCCGCCGATGGAGATCACAGCCTTTGCCTTATTGGGAATGGCAAAAGCCAGCGTAATAATATCATCAATATCTACTGTGTCCAGTTCATTATATTCCAGGACATTCACTTCTGCCTCCTTCAGGGAATTCATCACCAGTTCCCCAAACATGTCAATCAGTCCGTTGCCGAAAAATAACACGACCTGGTCCAGATTCTCCGCCTTTAAATAACCGCCGATTTTTCCTAATGCGCCGTTTCCGATCTTCAAAATGGACGGAATCGCCATCTCTTTTCCTATCTGCATGGTAACCTCTCCTTTATCTTTTTCCGTACTGACCCGTTTCTGCCCGAAACCGTGCCCGGACAAAATTATTTTACACTGTTTTCTCTTCTATTTCAACCGGTCAACCACTGTGCACGTTCCCGCCGGAATCTATCCGCGCCTTTCAGACTACCCCACACGGATTCCAAACATCTGTAACACCCAAAGGATCAACCCCAACCCCCAGCTGGAAAAAATCCCATACAATATCACCGGCCCCGCAATGGTAAATATCTTGCAGCCGATGCCGAATACCTGACCTTCCTTTTGGTATTCCACCGCCGGAGCCGTCACGGAATTGGCGAATCCGGTGATCGGCACCAATGCACCGGCGCCTCCCCATTTTGCAATCTTGGGGTAAATATGAAACGCCGTGAGTACTACAGACAAAAATACCAGAAGCAGGGAACACCAGCTTCCGGAAGTCTGCGGATCCATCCCCAGCACATTTCCGGTATAATTCAGAATTCCCTGTCCGATACAACAGATGATTCCTCCGGTCAGAAATGCTTTCCCCATCTGCGTCCACAGATTGTGTGTCGGTGTGACCGACTTTACATACTGTTGGTATTCCTGTTTCTGCTGCGCATCCGGCTGTATTGAATCTACCGGCATATGAGGAATTTCCTTCTGTTCCATATCCATCCTCCCATCCTTGCTCTGTCGGAACAATTACTTGGTTTCTATGATCACAGAATGCCCGGATCATTTCATTTTTATGCTGTTTTTTTGAAAAAGTCTTCCTTAGTATTTTTTTCGTTTTTCGGCTGTAAGCGATTACAGTGTTTGACGGTCCTCTTTTTTCATGTAATAATAAAATTTATAAGTTCAATTATGAGGAGGTTCTTATGAAGGAAAAAACAAAGAGAAAGCTACGGACTTTTGTGTGTCTGCTGATGATCCCCGTCTTTTTGACAGGATGCCGGATCAAGACGACGCCACTCGGTGTCTTCGCCCAGATTCTGGAATACGCCAGTGCTTCCGGAAGCAGCTCGTCACAATCGTCTCACCACGGCACTTATCATTCGGAACCGGCTTCCACACCACAGCCGCAGATAGATTATGATTCTCTCGGAGACATTGGCACCGTGCAGACGATCATGATCTACATGGTAGGATCCGATCTGGAATCCTCTTACGGAAATGCCAGCCTGGATATGGACGAAATGGAAGCGGCCGGCGTCGATACCGCTCATAATAATGTCATTGTATATGCCGGAGGTGCTTCGCAATGGCAGGATCGCGGTCTGGATGGCGATGCCTGTACCACACTGCTCCTGACCGAAGACGGTTTTGCTCCGCTGGATACTTATCCTGCGGAAAATATGGGAGATCCCCTGACTTTAAGCAGCTTTATGAATTACTGCTTTGACTTTTTCCCCGCAGATTCCTACAGTCTGCTTCTGTGGGATCACGGCGGCGGACCCGTACTGGGATATGGTGTGGATGAAAATTACAGAGATCTGCTGACTTTGGACGAACTGTCCGAAGCACTTGCAGATTCTGTGGGAGCCCACATGACGAAATTAGAATGGATCGGCTTCGACGCCTGCCTTATGAGTTCTCTGGAAGTGGCTTCCGTGCTGGCTCCCTATGCAGATTATATGATTGCATCCCAGGAGACCGAACCCGGCTGGGGATGGAATTACGCTTTTCTCTCCGTCCTGTCGGACAGAGCGATTCCCGGAGACGAGATGGGTGAATACATTGTAGATTCTTATATGGATTACGGTGAATATGTCTTTGACTATTATCCGAATCTGTATTCCGATCTGACGCTGTCATGTATTGACCTGAACGCTTACGCAGAAGCGGAAGACGCTCTGAATACCTATTTTGCGGAACTGGATACCTCTCTGGATGTGCAAAACTATCCGAAACTGGTTCGTAATCGTGCCAAAGTCAGAGACTTCGGAAGCTATTCCTCCGATATGAATTACGGCATGGTCGATGTACTACATATGCTGGAACTATTGGGAGATAATTCGGACACTGCCAAAGCTGCCATCCGGGCAGTGGAAAGCTGTATTGCATATTCCGATACCAATATGGAAAATGCCGGTGGTATCTCCATCTGTTATCCTTATCAGACAGACGAAGACTACCGGGATGCCTGCATTGAAATGCAGGAGTATCTTGGATTTGCTCCGAATTACACCCGTTTTTTACAGGATTTCTATGCAATTCAAAACGGTGATACCCTGTTGGCAGATCGTGAGATTTCCAATGCGCACACTACTGTCACCACAGAAAATGACGGCACCTATGATGAAAGCGACATCACGCTGCAGCTCACTCCCGAACAGCAGGCTAATTTTGCTTCCGGTGGCTATTACATTCTCTGCAAGGCCAAAGAAGAAGGTTACATTACTTCCGAAGAAGATCCCAGAGCTGATGAGATGTATCTGTTCATTCAGGGAAGCAAACGCGTAACACTGGATGAAAATGGGGTACTGCATGCGGCATATAAAAACAATGCGCTGTATATGGAGGATGATGATGGGGTATCCGATATTCCTATGATCCTGACGGAATCGGATATCAGTGACGTGGAGAATCGTTATCTGTCATTTGTAGTACTGATGAATTTCGATAATTGGGAATCCCAGGCTGCGAAGCTGCAGATTGCGGTAAATGAAGATTATCCGGATGGTATCATCCGAAATGCGATTCCTTTAAGCGATGACGACGATGTGCAAAGCGCTAGCAAGCAGCTGATCCGTCTGGATGATTATGCGAATATGTCCGTGGCAGCACGTTGTAGTTACGTGACTCGGGATGAGAATGGGAATCTGTTGGATTTCTTTGACTGGGAGACATCGAAATGGATGATGGGGTTTGAGGTGGATCTGACCTCCGACTATCGGACCGTGGTACAGCCACTGGATCATCCGGAGAATTACGTGTGCATCTTCTTCATGAAGGATTCCCAGGGGAATGTGTCCTATTCGGATATGATTCCGTTGAAGTAAATTGAAAGTTACGCGAGCAATGAGCCGCGCATAGGCAAAATAAGAACCGTGATTG